>Ga0163215_100152_pt1 | contig 185636 bp, 167 predicted proteins | sample SynspAceP_FD_185934 | JGI IMG/M metagenome (GOLD analysis project Ga0163215, IMG submission 185934) | Saline lake microbial communities from Ace Lake in Antarctica - Synechococcus sp. Ace-P (Hybrid Assembly) | ecosystem: Environmental > Aquatic > Non-marine Saline and Alkaline > Saline | place... | reverse complement strand
TTCTCTCTGTCTCCGTAAGCGGGTGCAAATATACACCCTCTTTTTAATCCCGCAAATGTTTTTTTAATTCTTTTTTGAAATAATTTTTGAAGCCAAACCAAATCCCTTATTAACAACACTTTACAAGCAATGAAAAAAGTAATCAATAGGTGAATTACTTGAAAATTGTTGAATAGAACTTAAAACTAGGCTAAAACTAAATTTCAAAAGCTTCACTTAAAATAAACAGGGCATTAAATTTAAGCGATTATCACAATATATGCAAACTATTTGTTTTGTTTTTTTTCGGTTGCCCACTTATTCGTCAATAAGGAGTAGTCGTAATTCAAAGCCGACTTTTGTCGTTCTAACCTAAACTCAGAAAAAGCACGTTGTAAAATATCCTCTATAAGGTAGTCTTCATTGACTAAATCTGGGTCAAATTCTTCTTTAATACTTATCTTAAACATTTTTGCTGTGGTATTGTACCAAAAGGCACGCCAACCGTTACGAAGCTCTTTAACTAAATCAAAAGCGGTGATTCCTGTTTGACGATGTATAAGTTTTATAAGAATTTGACCTTCAGTTCGCGTTAACTTTTTTAATTCATCAGAAAATTCGCCTTCAACGTATTTTTGAATTTCTTTGGTGTATTTTCTCTTTTTTGAATTTTTAGTAATTTTTAATAAGCTATCATTCAATGCCGTTAGCCTTTCGGCAGCAAGTTTTGCATACGGATATACTTTTAGTGTTTTTCTACGAAGAATATAATATCTTAGTTTCTCGTCATAATTAGAAAACCTTAATTGACTAAAAACATAAAACTCATCTAAGTCGATAGCGTTTCGCATAATTGAATCCCCCTCGACAATAATCATATTTTCAGCAATAGAATCCAAAGGAATTTCCTCTTCTTGGGAAAATCCAAAAAAACATATCAAACTCAATAAAGACCCTAGAAATTTAATTCTCATAAGTTTATGTCATAATATTTCTTCAAAATTAAGATAAACACCCTATATTTTTATTAAATAAAAGTGAATATTACTAACTTCGTGGTTAAAATATACGCAAATGAGTACAAAGAAGATTCTGAACAAGAAATCTATAGATTTTTTAGAAAAATACTTGAATAATGCCTCTCCTACAGGATATGAATGGGAAGGTCAAAAAATATGGATGGAATACCTTAAGCCCTATGTAGATACTTTTATTACCGATACCTATGGTACTGCGGTAGGGGTTATAAATCCTGATGCTAAATACAAAGTAGTTATTGAAGGACATTCTGACGAAATATCATGGTATGTAAATTACATTACCGATGACGGATTAATTTATGTGATACGAAATGGCGGTAGTGACCACCAAATTGCCCCATCAAAGTGGGTAAATATTCATACCAAGAATGGAATCGTAAAAGGAATTTTTGGTTGGCCTGCGATACATACACGCGATAGCTCTAAAGAAGAGGCTCCAAAATTAGATAATATTTTTATAGATATAGGTGCTAAAGACAAAAAGGAAGTAGAAAAAATGGGGGTACATGTAGGCTGTGTAATTACCTACCCTGACACCTTCCAAATTTTAAACGGCAATAAATTTGTTTGTCGCGCCATTGATAACCGTATTGGAGGTTTTATGATTGCCGAGGTTGCTCGTTTATTGAAAGAAAACAAGAAGGAACTCCCTTTTGGTCTTTACATCACCAATTCTGTTCAAGAAGAAATAGGGTTACGAGGCGCTGAAATGATCACACAAACTATAAAACCTAATGTAGCCATAGTTACTGATGTTTGTCATGACACCACAACGCCAATGATTGAAAAGAAAAAGCAAGGACATACTGAAATTGGTGCTGGGCCCGTTATTTCATATGCACCTGCAGTTCAAAACAAATTAAGAGAACTTATCTTAACAACAGCCGAAGCTAAAAAAATTCCTTTTCAAAGAATGGCGTCTTCTCGCTATACCGGAACCGATACCGATGCATTTGCTTACAGCAATGGTGGCGTAGCTTCTGCTTTGATATCTTTACCCCTTCGGTATATGCACACGACGGTAGAAACAGTGCATCAAGATGATGTTGAAAATGTTATTCAGCTCATCTACCAAACATTATTAACACTTAAAGAAGGAGATACTTTTAGCTATTTTAACTAAAAACCCTCACCCCTAGTAAGCCCTCTCCTCCACAAAGAAGGGAGGGTTTTATATCATATTATGGATGAACTCCTAGATGTACTAGACAGTCATGGAAAAAAAACTGGAGCAACAGTTTTAAAATCTGAAGCGCATAAAACAGGAATTTTTCACGAAACGGTTCATGTTTGGTTTTATACTGCTGCAGGACAAATTTTGCTCCAACAAAGAGGCAAGGAAAAGAACACCTTCCCGCTCTTATGGGACGCTTCGGTTGCAGGACATATTGGTGCTGGCGAAGCCATCGATGATGCTGCCAAGAGAGAAGTAAAAGAAGAAATAGGACTTTCTATTTCTACAAATGATTTAGAAAAAATTGGTGTTTTTAGGTCGATTCAAAAACATACGGCTGAATTTCTTGATTGTGAATTTCAGCACATCTTTATCTCCAAACTAAATGTACCCTTAGGGCAATTAAAAAAACAAAAAAGCGAAGTTGCTGACCTAACGCTCACTTCGCTTTTAAAATTTTCAGAAGAAACTTGGGGTTTAGCTCATACTCAAAAATACGTTCCGCATGGGGCTGACTATTACAAAACAATAGTTCGCGCTATACGCAAGGCTATAGGGAATTTATAAAATCATGTACCGTAGCGAAGGAATAGGTTTTCTGTGAGCCATTGACCATGTCTTTCACGACAAAACTATTTTCTGACAATTCCTGCTCCCCTATGAGTATCACATAAGGCACATTACGTTGATTGGCATATTTCATCTGCTTTTGCATTTTTGCAGCACTTGGATAAACATCGGCCTTAATTTTGTTTTTACGCAATTGGGTAGTTAATTGTAGTGCCGCTAAAGCTTCTTTCTCACCAAAATTAACACATAATACTTGCAAGGATTGCTCAATAGCTTCAGGAAACAACCCTAATTCTTCCAACACCAAGTATATACGATCCAAACCAAAAGAGATTCCTACACCACTGACATCCTTTAAACCAAAGATACCTGTTAAATCATCATAGCGACCGCCACCACCAATAGACCCCATTTGCACCTGAGCCGGTGCAGCCACCTCAAAGATAGCACCGGTGTAATAATTAAGTCCACGGGCTAAAGTAACATCAATAGTTAAATTTGCCGTTTGTAATCCTAATGTAGCAATAGATGCTATAATAAAACGCAGTTCTTGTACTCCTTTGAACCCTTCTTCTGAATCTGCTAATAAATTTTCAAGAGCCTCAAGTTGTTCTAAATTAGTTCCTGTTAGCGAAAATAATGGGGCCGCTTTTTCAATAGCAGATAGAGAAATACCTTTTTCAAGCATTTCTTTTTTTACGCCCTCCTCCCCTATTTTATCTAATTTATCTAGTGCTACGGTAAAATCGATTAAATGATCTTGAGCACCGATAACTTCGGCAATACCTGCCAGTATTTTTCGATTATTTAATTTGATGCTTACACCGTGCAACTTTAGATCGGCAAAAACGGCATCGTATAACTGCACTAACTCTACTTCTTGCAACAATGAATCAGAACCTACAACATCAGCATCACATTGAAAAAATTCACGAAATCGACCCTTTTGCGGTCTATCTGCTCGCCATACAGGTTGAATTTGATAACGTTTAAAAGGGAAGTCAATTTCATTTTGATGCATCACAACATAACGCGCAAAAGGCACTGTTAAATCGTATCGAAGTGCTTTTTCGGAAATTTTAGACGTTAAGGTATTTGCATCTTTTTGATTATAGAGGGCATCATCTACTTTATTTAAATAATCTCCAGAATTCAGAATTTTAAAAATTAAACGATCTCCTTCGTCGCCGTATTTACCCATCAAGGTTTCTGAATTTTCAAAAGATGGTGTTTCAATAGGCTGAAAACCAAAAATTTGAAAATTGTTTTTAATACTATCAACTATATAATTTCGTTTTACGACCTCAGAAGGTGTAAAATCTCTTGTTCCTTTGGGTACCGATGGTTTTTGAGCCATTATTTAAAAATTAGTTTCAGGTTGCTATGGTTTCAGGTTTAACCTTGGATATATGCCTTGTTTTATATGTTATGCACAAAAAACTCCATACTTTTTTATGCTGTTGCTCTGTGTAAAAAATCTGAACTGACAATTTAGTTTAGTAGTAACACCACTTCAAATTTAATCATTGTTACAATTTTTCATGGCTACATTAAATCATTAAGCAATAACTTTTTCGAACCATTGATACAATTCGCCTTTAGTAATTACCGCTCCTTGTTGAATCAGCTTAAATTTATCTAGGTTTTTATCAGCAGTGTACATTTTCGATGCCGTTAAATATTCCACAAAGTCGGATTGCCAATTTTTTCGAAACCATCCAAAACCAACCTCCGTAGTTAAATCTATTTCAGGATTCATCACTTTCACTGAAATAAGTTTCATTTCTTTTTCTGTCAAATGAAATAAGTGCATTTGTTGTGTTGAAATATTCTCAACAAAGTCAACTTTAGCCAAAACACCTTCCCATACGATATCAGAAAAAACATCTAATTCATCTTCTGCTACATTCGGTTTTTCTTTTTTGATGCTTTCCCATTCGTCACCTGTGATCGACTGTGTTGCTAAAAAATTAATAAACTCTTGATGCAATTCTTCTAATTGCTGTTTTGTAAGTCTTGAATATTTCATTAAATAATTAAGTTAATCCATTTAAGCCCTTATCCTTATGCAAAAGTAAAAAGGCTGTACAAATTGCACAGCCTTTTAATGTATAAAAATTTATATTTGTTAATTTTCTCCAACAACTTCGAAAGGAAAATCAACAACAACATCTCTGTGTAATCTAATTTGTGCATTGTAAGGTCCTGTTCTTTTAACCGCACCCCCTTGGATAGAAATAAATTTTTTCTCTATTTCATGTCCTTCTTTTGCAATAGCGTCTGCTAAATCACTGTTGGTTACAGATCCAAATAACTTGTCTCCAGCTCCAGTCTTTGCTGCTATTTTAATTTCTAATTGTTTTAAAGCTTCTGCAATTTTAGTTGCAGCGTCAACAATTTTCTTTTCTTTGTGTGCTCTTTGCTTTAAGTTTTCTGCTAAAACCTTTTTAGCAGAAGCTGTAGCCATTGCAGCCAATCCGTTAGGAATCAAAAAGTTTCTACCGTAACCATTTTTCACAGTTACCACATCATCTTTAAAACCTAAATTTTGTACGTCTTCCTTTAGTATAAGTTCCATCGTTCGTTTCTTTTTATTTTAATAAATCACCAACATATGGCATTAATGCTAAGTGACGTGCTCTTTTTACTGCAACTGCCACTTTTCTCTGAAACTTTAACGAAGTACCAGTTAATCTTCTAGGAAGTAATTTACCTTGTTCGTTAACCAATTTAATTAAAAAGTCTGGATCCTTGTAATCTACATACTTAATACCAGATTTTTTAAAACGACAATATTTCTTTTGAGAATTTGTCTCTATATTTAATGGAGTTAGATATCTGATCTCTCCATCTTTTTTACCTTTTGCTTGTTGTTCTATCGATGACATAATGCTTAAGCTTTAGTTTTTAACTTTGTTCTTCTTCTTTCTGCCCATGAAATAGCATGTTTATCTAAACTCACAGTTAAATAACGCATGATACGTTCATCTCTTCTGAATTCTAACTCGTAAGGAGTTATGACATCTCCAGGAGCTGTAAATTCAAACAAATGGTAAAAACCACTTTTTTTGTGTTGAATAGGGTAAGCTAACTTTTTTAGCCCCCAATTTTCTTTAGATACCATTTTGGCACCTCTGCTAATTAAGAAATCTTCGAATTTCTTAACTGTTTCCTCTATCTGAGTATCAGATAGAACGGGATTTAGAATGAAAACAGTTTCGTAATGATTCATATGAATATAATTTTAAGTGCGCAAAAGTAGTAATAATTCTGATTTAACACAAGAATTTACTAAAATCTTCGTTATTATGTTTTAGAGTTATTAACATAAAAAAATTAAAGTCACCTTAACCCAAACCTTAATGGCGTTTTTTACTGAATACACAACATATTATGCAATGTTCACATCTTTTGTTGTAGTTCATCGAGTTTTTTCAGTAATTTGCCCATGATTTAACCCCACAAATCAACCATTTATGAAATTAAGAAGTATAATCGTAGACGATTCTTCCATGCAAAGGATGGCGGTAGCAAAATTAGTGAATAATCATCCTAATTTAATGCTTGTCGCTGAATACAGTAATGCAATAGAAGCAAAAAATGGAATTAAAAACAACGAGATTGATTTAATTTTTCTTGATGTTGAAATGCCTATTATTAATGGTTTTGACCTACTGGAATCATTAGAAAACAGACCTCAAGTAATTTTAATTACAGGTAAACCTGATTATGCGTTGAAGGCGTTTGATTATGATGTTACGGATTACTTGCATAAACCTATAACCATGTCTAGGTTTGATTCTTCGGTGAAACGGGCTGTTGCTAAATTTGAGCAACTGCATAGAACAAACGAAGATGAGGAGCATATTTTCGTAAAGAGCAACCTGAAAAAAAGAAAGGTTGTTTTAAATGATATTAAATGGATAGAAGCTTTAGGAGATTATATTAAATTAGTAACCGATGAAGCCAATATTGTGATTTTATCAACGATGAAGTCTTTTGAAGAGCAACTACCGGAAGATAAATTTCTTAGAATTCACAAATCGTACATTATTAATTTAGAAAAAGTTGAGAAATTCAACAGTAAAAATGTTGAAGTGAGCGGAAGATCTATTCCTTTAAGCAGAAACAAAAAAACGGAATTAGCTGAAGCTTTAAACAACGTTTAAATATAATCAACATTATAAATAACACGTACGCTTGCGTACTGAGAGATAGCATTAAAAGATTTTTCTAATCTTCTAATGCTTTTTTTTGTTTTTACTAATGACTGACCGTTTGGAATTTTAATCAATACATTTTTTATATACTGATTTCGAATGCGGGCGACGGATGGAAATTCTGGGCCCAAAACATGTACCCCAAAAGCATTGCGCAATCCTTTGGTAAACCATTCTGCGGCTTCGTTAAGTTTGTTGTAGTCTTTATGTTTAAACGTAATTTTTATGATCCTGTTTACTGGTGGATATTTATGCTGTTCTCTTTCATACAATTGTTCTTGATACATGGCCTGATAGTCGCCTGTGGAAACTTGCTTTAAAATTTGATGGTATGGATTAAAGCTTTGAATAATGACCTTTCCACGCTTTTTGGTGCGCCCTGCCCTGCCTGACACCTGTGTTAACAATTGAAAACAACGCTCATGCGCTCTAAAATCAGGAAAATTTAGTAAGGTATCCGCACTCATAATACCTACGAGGTTTACATTTCTAAAATCTAAGCCCTTTGTTAACATTTGTGTACCTACCAAAATATCTAATTCTTGCTGTTCAAAGGCCGTGATTATTTTTTCATAGCCATATTTACCACGTGTGGTATCTAAGTCCATTCGGCCTATTTTAGCGTCTGGAAATAAAGTTTCTAGTTCTTGTTCTACTTGTTCAGTTCCAAAGCCTTTGGTATCTAAGGTTGAACTTCCACACGCCTCACAAGCCGTTTGCAAAGCTATATGATAACTACAATAATGACAACGAAGTTGTTTTTTATGTTGGTGGTAGGTTAAACTCACATCACAATTAGGGCACTGGGGGGAGTGACCACAGGTTGTACATTCTAAAATTGGTGCGTAACCTCTCCTATTTTGAAATAAAATAACTTGTTCTCCATTTTCTAAGGTTTCCGTAATTTCATTAAATAAACGTTCCGAAAAACGGCCTTTCATTCGTTTTTTTCGGGTTTGTTCTTTGATGTCTACCAACTCAATCTCTGGCATTAATACATTCCCATAACGCCGTTGTATTGTGGCAAAGCCATATTTACCTATTTCCACATTATAAAAACTCTCAATACTTGGCGTAGCCGAGCCCAACAAAATTTGAGCTTCATGCAATTTAGCCAATACAATAGCCGCATCTCTAGCGTGGTATCTTGGTGCTGGATCGTATTGTTTAAATGAACTCTCATGCTCTTCATCCACTATGATAAGTCCCAAATTTGTAAAAGGCATAAATAAAGCAGAACGAGCACCAATAACAATTTGTGCCTTATTTTTATTTTCTAAGATATTGTGCCAAACCTCTACCCGTTCTTGAACGCTATATCTGGAATGATATACCGCTACTTTTTCTCCAAAATAGTCTTGTAAGCGAGCAATAAGTTGCGTCGTTAAGGCTATTTCGGGTAATAAATACAATACCTGTTGATGCTGTGCTAAGGTTTCTTCAATCAATTTTACATATACTTCTGTTTTTCCAGAAGAGGTCACTCCGTATAGAAGCGTCGGTAAATTTTTATCAAAACTTTGCTTAATGGCTAAAAAGGCTTCTTCCTGAAATTCATTTAAAGATTTTATAGCACTGTTATCTTCGTCATTTGAGTAGCTAATGCGATCTGTTTGAATATAATACTCTTCAAGGATTTCTTTGTCAATTAAGGCCCTAATAATGGCTGTAGAACTGTTACTAGCTGTTTCTAACTCACTAACTTTTATAGGTTTTTTTTGTGTGGCTTGAAGTTGAAATAAGGATAAAATAACCTGACTTTGTTTTGGTGCTCTGGTTAAAGAATTTAATAAGGTTTCAAGGCCTACTTCTGTTTGATATTCCTTACCCAATTTTACATATCGAACCAACTTAGGTTTGTATTGTTCGTATACTTCTTCTTTAAGCAAAATGATATTTTTGTCTAAGAGCCTGTTCAGCACTGGCAACACATTTTTTCTATCTAAAATAGCACTAATCTCTTGTACCCGAAGTATGGCTTGATGTTGTAAAGCTTCGAAAACTAAGAATTCATCATCTAATAAGGTGGTTTCATCAAAAACTATTTTCGTGTTTTTTAAAATGAGTGTCTCACTTTCTAATAAAAAAGCACTGGGAACGGCCGTTCTAAAAACTTCTCCAATGGTACACATATAGTAGTCCGCAATCCAAAACCAATGTTTCAGTTGGATTGCTGTAACTATCGGTTTTTCGTCTAAAATTTGATCAATTTCTTTAGCCTCGTAAATCGTTGGTGCTGTTTGATGAACCTCATGAACTAAGGCACTGAATATTTTTGATTTACCAAAAGGAACAGCCACTCGCATGCCCGGTTTTAAGAATAAAGCTTCTGCGTCAGAAACACTATAGGTAAATAGTTTTTCTAATGGAATGGGAAGAATTACATTGATAAAATATGGCATGGAGCTATTTCTAATCTTCTACTCTAATCCAAGTTTGTGTTCGGTAAATAAACGCTAAATAACCTCTAACTTTAAGTTCATTAGGATTATCAGGATTCAGCCAGATTTTGCATCTGAAAGTCATGGCTTGTTCTGGGTCAAATAAATGTTTTCCTTTCCATTCGCCGTCTTCGTGTTTTTCTGCCCCTTTAATGATGACCATTCCAAGAACAGGTTCATCTTTCAAATCTCCATCACATTTGGTACAAACCGCATCTTTTTTTCCTTTTTCTAAAATTTCTACCACCTTCCCAAACATTTTTCCTCCTTTTTTGTAAATGTCGATCACTCCCTTTGGGTTTCCTGTGCGGTCGTCAATGGTTTTCCATTTTCCAAAAACGTTTTGTGAAATGGCATTGGAGAAAAATAATAATGCCATGCTTGTAATAAGTACGCTATGTAGTTTTATCATATTCTTAATGTAGGTTAAATTAGGTAACTTATTTTTAATTTTTAATTTTTCATGGTATACCTTTTACCCTTCTCTATTTTTTTATTGATCCTTATTTTGAGTTTTCATATTATTCCGAAGCGAGTTTAAAGTCGCATTAAGTTCAAAACCGAGGAGGAGTATATTCGAATTTAACCAAATAAACACCATTAATATCAACAATCCTCCTAAAGCACCATAAAGTTCATTATATCGAGCAAATTTTTCAACGTAAATACCAAAGAGATATGAGGTTGCTATAAACAAAACAGTGGTCATTAATGCTCCAGCTGAAAAGAATTTTGCATTTCTACCTTCCGCTGTGCCAAAATAATATAAGATAGCGGTAGTTAAATAGGATAAGATAACAAAAAATAAAATTTTTGCAATCTGTACCCCTAAAATGTCTCCCTCGGCTACTTTTGTGCCATTTGCTTTTCCGGAAAGTTCACTCAAGTATTCTAAAATGTAAAATTCAAAATAGACAAAAACAACAGCACCGACTATCAATAAAATAGACAAAATTAGACCGACCATTAGTGCGTACGCGTACTGTCTGAAAAAATTGCGATTAAGATTTACATGGTAAGAGTTTTCAAAGCCGCCAAAAATAGCATTCACCCCATTCGCCACTAAAAAAATAGAGATAATAAAAGTTGAGGACAGTAATCCTGCACGTTTTTGATCTTTTATTTGTTGGAATATTTCAGTAAAATAATCGCCTGTTGCATTAGGTAAAAATGACTCTAAAAATATCAAAAACTGATCTTCAAAATTCTCATTACCGATACTCACATACGGTATTAAAAAAGGCAAAAGACTCAGTAAAAAAATGAGCAAGGGAAAAAGTGCCATAAAAAGGCTAAATGCAATAGAACTCGCTCGTGTTGATAGAGCTCCCTGAACTATTCCTGAAAGATACATTTCTAACAAGTCATATAGGGAAAGGCCTTCAAAAGCAGATAGCTTAATTTTCTTTAATAGTCGCGCAAACCAGTTAATTATGGGTATTTTTTCAATTTTTTCCTCGATGGCTGCCGACATTTAAACTGCTTTTAAACTTAAATCCATATTATAAACAGAATGGGTTAAAGCGCCTGAAGATATAAAATCAACGCCACAATCTGCGTACTTTCGAATGGTTTCCTCCGTAATGCCACCTGAAGATTCTGTTAAGGATTTTGAACCAATTAAACGAACCGCAGTTTTTGTGTCCTCGTAATTAAAGTTGTCTAATAGAACTCGATACACCCCTTGAGCGTCTAGTATTTGTTGTACTTCATCAAGATTCCGGGCCTCTACAATTATTTTTAAATCTTTTTTCGTGGTTTGTAAGTAATTTTTCGTTTTTTCAATGGCTTTTTCGATACCTCCTGCGAAATCAATATGGTTATCTTTTAACATAATCATATCGTACAAAGCAAATCTATGGTTCTCACCACCACCGATTTTAACAGCCCACTTTTCTAAAGCTCTGATACCTGGTGTCGTTTTTCGGGTATCTAAAATTTTAGTTGTCGTACCTTCTAGTAAATCAACGAAATACTTGGTTTTTGTGGCAATAGCACTCATGCGCTGCATGGCATTTAACACTAAGCGCTCTGCTTTTAAAATACTCTGAGCACTTCCGCTAACATAAAAAACAATATCTCCGTACTTTACCTCATCACCATCATTTATAAGAGTTTCAACTTTTAAATCTTTGTCTACATATAAAAAAACGAGTTTCGCAAACGCTACGCCTGCGATAATACCGGCATCTTTTACTAATAGTTTGGCCTTACCTGTAGCAGTTTCAGGAATACAGGCTAAAGAACTATGATCGCCATCCCCTACGTCTTCTCGAATTGCATTGGCTATAATTATATCTATCTCTGCATTAAATTGTGCTGTTGTAATCATGTATTTATTTTTCCTTGTGGCTAATTTACTAAAATATAAATCAGAATTTAAACATTTCTACCTGCTGCTTACCTTAAACCCAGAGAGCCAACTACTCAACTCATGAACCAAAGGTAGCAGACCAAAATTAAAAAACACTGAATACTAATGTGTTGTAATTTTCAAACTTACCTATTACTCTAATATTCTTAAATTTTTAAATAGCATTCCGTATCTAAAACAAAGCATATTTTTTAAGCAAAGCCTTAAAGGCTTAACCTAAAAAGGCTAACACCAGCTAAAGAGTATACCTGTACTAAAAGAAATTTAGTACAAAGCAAAAACGCTACTTTATACTTTTAGCATTCGATATTCACTTTTTAGTATTTTTGCGTCATGCATATAAAACTACTAGCGATAGGAAAAACAGATAGTTCTCAACTTTCGGAATTAACCGATGAATATCAAAACAGGTTAAAGCATTATATAAGGTTCGAGTTTGAAGTGCTCCCTGACATTAAAAACACCAAAAATCTCTCAGAAGGGCAACAAAAAGAAAAAGAAGGAGAAGCCCTCTTAAAAAAATTAAACCCTACTGATATTTTAATCTTATTTGATGAAAACGCTAAGCAATATACTTCCGTTAATTTTGCCGACTTTCTACAAAAAAAAATGAATGCAGGTACCAAACAACTGGTCTTTGCTATTGGCGGGCCTTATGGTTTTAGTGATGCGGTACATTTAAAGGCACAAGGAAAAATTAGTTTATCAAAAATGACATTTTCACACCAAATGATTCGTTTGTTTATTGTTGAGCAGGTGTATAGGGCTTTTACAATTTTAAAAAATGAACCTTATCACCATCAATAAATTAGACTTCTGTTTTGTTCTCTTTTATACTGATGCTGAACTTAGTTAAAAAAGTATCTAATTGAGACGTTTCGACCGTATCTTCTTCTAATGATTTCATCATATTTTTTGAGACGATCTCCAAATCGTTAAGTTCATCAATGACACAATCTACTAGGGCCTGTTGGTTGGTGAGCTTTTTTTCAATTTTCAAAACATGTTGTAAATCTCTTAAATTTTGCATGTGAGAATTAAAAGCATGGGACTGATGCCAAGATATGTCTTTTAATTTTTTATTTTGGACGCTAATTTTTCGGATTGCGGGGTTTATAATAAAGAATATTTCAAAAAGTAATATTAATAATGAAAGTGCAGCAAGTTCGTACTCTATTATTTTTAGTGTGTTAATCTCCTGTTCGGATACTTTTTGAAACTGACTTACAATAGTTTCCATTTTCACTAAAGAACTTTCTACTTCTGACTTTAGTTTTGAGATAGGAATTTGATTATAGTTATTAAAATCCTTTAAGTTAAGTAGCACATAGTTTAAATGTGGTTGTAATTCTTTAAACGTTTTTTGAATTTCAGGATCTTGCAATATCGCTAATTTTATCTCTGAATTACCTTCTTGTAAAATTTTATTAGTCCGCTCTAATTTATTTAAAGCAATGCGCATTTCAGAATAATCACAGGTTTGGTACATGCATTCATAAAAGTTTTTCATGACCAATTGACTCAGCATTCGCTGTCTTCCCGCCATATTTAATACCGATGCCATGTTTTTTTGCTTATCTAAGGAATACTGTACAACGCTTTGGATTAGAATTGTCAGCAAAACAATAGTAAACACCAGTAAATAATATTTACGGAATATTTTGTTTGAATTTAAAAATTTAATTTTCACCTGCTAAAGAAATTTCTTACGAAATAAACACAATTAAAGTCATTGTTCAACTAATTGTTGCGAAATGGCACATGAATATGGTCAAAACAGGTCAAAAGGTTATTTAGAAAAATAAAAATTCTAAAAAACTAAGGATTTAGCTTTCTAGAATTTCGTATATTCAATTCATTTACAGTTTAATACAACACCCTAAACTTGATGGTATTATCTATTTTTTTGAGTTCTTTGATGACATCTTTATTATACTCTTTATCAACGTCAGAGATCACATACCCTACTTCATTATCGGTAGATAAATATTGTCCAGTTATATTCAATTCATACTCGGCTAGAACTTTGTTCACTTTTGCCATAATGCCTGGTACGTTTTTATGGATATGTAAAAAACGGTGTGACTTATTTTGCTTAGGTAATCTAATATTTGGAAAGTTTACGGCATCCACAGTGTTGCCTGAATTCATGTAATCCATTATTTTATTGGGAACAAATTCTGCAATATTGCGTTGTGCTTCTTCTGTGCTACCACCAACATGTGGTGTTAAAATAACATTTTCCAATCCTTTTAGTTCTGTTTCAAAATCGCCATTACTTGCTGGTTCTTCCGGAAAAACGTCAATAGCTGCACCTGCAATTTTTCCGCTTTTTAAGGCTTTGGCTAAAGCTGAGATATCAACCACGAAACCACGCGCTAAATTGATAAAAATTGCACCATTTTTCATTTGGTTAATTTCTCTTTCTCCAATAAAATTTAGGTTTGCTTTATTATCATCGATATGTAGGGTAACGACATCAGATATATTAAGTAATTCTTCGAGTGTATTACATTTTATAGCATTACCTAAGGCTAACTGATCGTTAACATCATAGTAATACACATGCATCCCTAAAGCTTCAGCTAAAACTGACAATTGCTTCCCAATATTACCGTAACCAACTATTCCTAAATTTTTTCCTCGAACCTCTCGAGAATTTGCCGCTGTTTTGTTCCATTGACCCTTATGTATTTCTGTGCTGCGGGTAAACACGCTGCGCATCAACATAATAATTTCGCCAATAGCTAATTCAACTACCGAGCGTGTATTGCTGTAAGGCGCATTAAAAACGACCACTCCTTTTTTCTTACAACTCTCTAAGTCAATTTGGGTAGTTCCGATACAAAAAGCACCAACTACCATTAATTTATTAGCGGCTTCAAGAACTTTATCCGTTACCTGTGTTTTAGAGCGAATCCCTAAAACGTGTACCCCTTTTATTTTTTTTATAAGTTCTTCCTCAGACAAACTATGGGTAACGGTTTCAACCGTAAAACCAGCTTCAGAAAGGCTTGTAAAAGCATCAGGATGTACATTTTCTAATAACAACATCTTTATCCTATTTTTAGGATAAGAAATTTTTCTGTTCAAATCGTTCACAAATAAAAATTCATCAAGGTTAGGTGTAATATAATCTGCATTTTTTGCAGCTTTTTCGCGGTGAACATTTTCGGTGTACGCAAAAAATTTATCTGCAATACCCGCTTCTCTCATGACATAATCGCTATAACCGTCACCGATTACTTGAACCTCACCGTCAAGATTCATATTTTTAAGACAGTCAATTTTACCGTTGTGCATGGCCAAAACATTGGTCTTATCAAAGCCAATAATTTTACCAGCTACATCAAATTTAAAGGTATTGGCATATACCCTATTCGATGGAATATTGTATTCCGCGACAATGGGATCTATAAATTCTTTAAAACCGCACGAAATAACGTAAATATCGGCTGCATACTCTTCAAAAAATTCTTTATTGGCGGCTATTGATTTTGATATTTTTGTTCTCAATTCTGCCACCAAAGGGATTAAATCACTTTTATTCGCATTTAATAATTTAATTCGGCGTTCTAAAGATTCTGTAAAAGATATATCCCCATCAATTCCTAAATTAGTTATTTCTTGAATTTCTTTAATAATAGCGTCTTTATCAGACCTATCCTTTAACGTTAATTCAGCTAGAACATCTAAGGCTTCAACTCTTGTTAAAGTACTATCAAAATCAAACACATACTTTCTTCCTGCAGCTATCATCGCTTTTTTGAATTAAGCCTCAAAAGTAAAAATTAATTTGCTCCAATCGGGTACTTTTAGCCTAAAACTGTTGGTGAGTTATCATTTGCAACAAATTACTACGAAATTGTTTTTATGGATAGGCGAAAATTATCAAAATCCTAAAATAGATCATCTTAAATCCTAAAATTTAGGTACGCTAGGCCTGCTAAAATAGCAATCCCAAAACTCAATAAGGTTCCTATTAAAATATATTCTGTTAATTCTCTACTATTACTTTCTTTTAAATCATTAAATCGAAATACAGATTTGGCGGCAATCAAAAATCCAATTACTTCCCAGCGCCCTAGAAGGATAAACGCAAAAACAAAAAAGCGCTCAATAACACCAATGTACATTCCTGCATTGGGCAAAGATTCATGGTCAGTTTCTATGTGCTTAGACATGACAGACAACAATTTACTAATCAGTATTGCTGTGGGATAACTAATAAAAACGAATGCTGTAACAAATAGAAAGTCAATATTTTGAAATAATGCTATAGTATGGTTGGCCAAATCGCCATAATAGGCGATGCTGTATAAAACCAAGATATGCAAAATTTGATCTATGAAGAAAGGAATATTTTTATGCTTGAATTTTGGATCAACATATAGTTTTAACAGATCAATGATGTAGTGTGTGATCATTATAATAAGCGCTATTTTCCAATAGTTTAAATCCCATAAAAGTATGAGAGTGACTAAAAAATGGAGGATAACATGAACGTATAGGTATTTTGATTTTACTCTATTTGCTTCCTTATCGAACACCCATTTTTTGGATTGCAACATAAAATCTACCAGTAAATGTGCTAATAAAAGTTTTATAAATAGTTCCATCATATTAGGTGTTTATGGTATCTGAATAATAGGCTAATACTTCTTGTACCAAATCTAGGCGAGCTCTTTTTTGACGCTGACTTATCGCCGATTGCTGAATTCCTAAAAGAGTTGCCAATTCTTGCTGTTGCATCTGAGGATTTTCTAAGGCTAAATGAATAATTTCTGCAGAAACTACACTCCAATTATCCATAAAGTCTAAAGCCAATTTTAGGATTAAATTTAAAGTTAAGTCCTTGCCGGCACTGCCTGTTTTAATGGCCATGTTTAGTTTTTGCGCTCTTAATGTTTCAAAAACGCGACCAGAATTTTGATATGCGGTTCCATTTGACTCGCTTATACGAGTACTCTTAAAGCTTTCATTACCCATACCTATTGCAAGACGCACATCTAAGCCTTTTATGGTTTTCACTTTAGCCTTTAGCAATACGCCTAGGGCTAAAGCTTTTTCCGGAGTTGTCTTAATTTGAAATTCATCACCCCTATAAACTTCCCATTCCTCTGGAGTTTGTCCAAATTTTGAAAGTTGTTTTTTTAATACAGGCATCCATGCTTTGGCCTCATGACCCCCTGAATTGATAATATCACCAGTTAGTATTGCGATCATAATTTATAATCTAAAAAGCTAATATATAAAAATATAAGTTAAAAAGCTAATATTTATAAAAAGAAGCTAAAACGCTTCTTTTAGGAAATCAAAATTAAAACCATCTCCGTACATTTTTAGCATACTGTTCATAGGCTTTGCCAAATTTCACCGTTAAAGCTTGCTCTTCAGGGAGGATCTGAAACTTATTCATATAGGCCACAAAAAATACCAACAATATAAAATTGAAAGCATTAGGCAGGTATAGGCCCCAAGCAAAAAGAATGAGTAACAAGCTCAAATACATAGGATTTCTACTTATTTTATAAATACCGCTCACCACTAATTCAGAAGCTTTTTGAGGGTCTCTAGGATCTATACTTGTTTTTGAAGTAAAAAATTGAATCAACGATAAAATCCCCAATAGTATCCCCAAACCGAACAAGACCCACAAAACATAAAATCTCCCGGTAAAATTAAAATCTCCAAAGGGTAAAAAACGAGCTACTAGGTACATTAAAAGTGCTGTAATCACTGTTACTAAAGCGGGCGGTATTTTTAAATGCATCTGTTAAATTTAAAATCTTATTTTTGGTTTAAAATTACATTTTAAAAATTAACTAAGCCTACATGAAACTTGTTTTTGCAACCCATAATCAAAATAAAGTTAAAGAGGTTCAACTACTTTTACCTGAAAGCATCCATATTTTATCTTTAAATGATATAGGCTGTCATGAAGAAATACCAGAAATAGCAGACAGCCTAGAAGGCAATGCAATACTCAAAGCTAATTTTGTAACAGCGCGTTATGGGTATGATTGCTTCGCTGATGACACTGGATTATTGGTAGATGCATTAAACGGCGCACCCGGAGTTTTATCGGCTCGCTATGCCGGAAACGAGAACAATTCTGAGGCCAATATGAATAAGTTGCTAAATGCTTTACGCAACTATAGCAATAGGAAGGCACAATTTAAAACCGTCATTGCCTTAAATTTAAACAGTGCTCAATACTTATTTGAAGGCCAGGTGCAAGGCGAAATTACAAGCGAAAAAAGAGGAAATCATGGTTTTGGTTATGACCCTATATTTAAACCAGACGGCTTTGAGGAAACCTTTGCAGAACTGCCAATAGCCATAAAAAATAGCATAAGCCACCGCGCTAAAGCCGTAAAAAAACTACTGCTTTTTTTAAATGAAATATAGGGATAAATAAAAAGTTGAAAAATAAACTTCAAACTCATAAATAAGTAGTACTTTTGCAGCTTTAAATAACGCCGCTAGTATAGCATGTGTTGCGCTGAGTATTAATAGGTTATAAACATAATCGCTCTATGCAACATACATATTTGCGATTAAGTATAACATATTATGACAAAATTTGAAGCGCTAGGGCTTAAAAAGACCCTACTTGACGCTATTGTGGATATGGGTTTTGAAACTCCGTCCGAAGTACAAGAAATGGCCATCCCCATTTTATTAGAAGGTGATACTGATTTAGTAGCCCTTGCACAAACTGGAACAGGAAAAACCGCTGCCTTTGGTTTTCCGTTAATCCAAAAAATAGATGCCAATAGTAAAACCACACAAGGTTTAATCCTTTCTCCTACTCGCGAGCTTTGTATGCAAATCACGAACGAAATGCAGGCTTACTCTAAATACGAAAGGGGTATCAATGTTGTTGCCGTTTACGGTGGCGCAAGCATAACAGACCAAGCACGTTCAATAAAAAGAGGTGCTCAAATAGTTGTTGCCACTCCCGGTCGTATGAAAGACATGATGAGTCGTGGCTTAGTGGATATTTCTAAAATAGATGTTTGCATCTTAGATGAAGCTGATGAAATGCTGAACATGGGCTTCTATGAAGACATTAAAGAAATTTTATCCGATACTCCAAAAGAAAAAAATACTTGGTTGTTTTCTGCAACAATGCCTAAAGAGGTTGCTACAATCGCAAAAAAATTCATGCGTAATCCGCAAGAGATCACTGTAGGTACTAAAAATTCTGGTGCCTCAACAGTACAACATGAATACTATGTGGTTGGTGGTCGTGACAGATACCCTGCTTTAAAAAGATTAGCAGATACTCATCCTGACATCTTCTCTGTTATTTTTTGTAGAACAAAAAGAGATACTCAGAAGGTTGCTGAAAGTTTAATTGAGGACGGTTATAACGCCGGAGCTTTACATGGCGATTTAAGTCAAAATCAAAGAGATTTGGTGATGAACGCTTTTCGTAAAAAGCAAATACAAATGTTGGTAGCTACTGATGTTGCCGCACGTGGAATTGACGTTGACGATATTACACACGTTATCAATTACCAATTGCCTGATGAAATTGAAACCTATACGCACCGTAGTGGTAGAACAGGTAGAGCTGGCAAATCAGGAACCTCAATGGTCATTATTACTCGTAGTGAGCTTAGAAAAATTAAAGCGATTGAAAATAAAATTGGTCAAAAATTTATTACAAAAAATATTCCTTCTGGAATGGAAATTTGTGAAATTCAATTGTACCATTTAGCGAACAAAATAAAAGATACTGAGGTAAATGCCCAAGTTGAAGCCTATTTACCTGCTATCACTAAAGTATTTGAAGGGATTGATCGCGATGAATTAATCAAGAAGGTAGTTTCCGTAGAATTTACGCGTTTCTTTAATTATTACAACAAATCAAAAGATTTAAATAGTTCAGGATCTGATCGAAATGATAGAGGCGATAGAGATTCAAGTCGCAGTAATTCTAGTGGAGAAATACCAACAAGTGGTGCTGTTCGTTACTTTATTAATGTTGGTGAAAAAGATGATTATGACTGGATGTCTTTAAAAGATTTCTTAAGAGATACTTTAGAAGTGGGTCAAGATGATATTTTTAAGGTTGATGTTAAAGAAAGTTTTTCATTCTTTAATACCGATGCTTCTATTACACCAAAAATTTTAGAAACCTTTAAAGATTTTAAAGTTGAAGGTAGATTTGTAAATGTAGAAATCTCAAGTAACCCTGGTGGCGGTGGTGGCGGAAGCCGCAGTGGCAGTAGAGACCGAAATCGCGGTGGCGGTGGCGGCAGAGATAGAAGCCGTGGTGGAGACAGCGGTGGTTATGGTGGAAAGAAAAGAGAACGTTCTTCGTCATCCTCAAAAGGAGGCTTTAAAGACGATAGCGGTTCTAAAAGAAGATCTGGTGGAAATAGGTCTAATTCAAGATCAGAATCTAAAGGAGGTTCAAAAGAGTCTACCGGTGGTAAAAGCAAAAGAAGAAGTGGCTTCTTTTAAGGAACCCATTTTTAGTTAATTTCATAATAAAAAAATACGCTTCGGCGTATTTTTTTAGTTTTCTTTAGTATTTTAGTTCTTATTTATCCTATGAAATCAAAATTTACACTCTATTTTTTCTTGCTATTTTCCGTATTAATTTCCGCTCAAGAAAATGAAATAAACGAAGAAGGCAAAGAAGAAATAATGACCGCGCTTGTCGTAAATGCGCAAGACGGTTCACTAATGGAAAGTGTTCATGTGATCAACCTCAACAAAGTGAAAGGCACCATTACTGACGAAAAAGGTGTTTTCAATATCATAGCTTCTGTCAACGATACCTTGTACTTTAGTTATATTGGTTTTAAATCTCAAAAAGTAAGGGTAACCAATGATATGTTTAAATTTAAGGATACTAAAATTACCTTGACAGAACTTGCTTATGCCTTAGAAGAGGTCATTGTCAGTTCCTATAATTTAACAGGGTATCTTGAAATAGATGTTAAAAACCTTCCTGTTAACGATGCGTATCAGTACAGTATTTCTGGTTTAAATACGGGCTACGAAGCAGGGAAAAAAAATCCGAGTGCAGTCAGTAAAGTACTTGGAGCTATTTTAAACCCGGCCGATTTATTGCGTAATCTTTTTGGGAAAAAACCAAACCAAATGAGGAAATTACAACAAGTTAAGGATGATGATGCGATCAAAGATCTTCTAGCCTCAAAATTTGATAGAGAAACCTTAACGGAATTGCTTCAAATTGAAAAAGTAGACATTGACGACATTTTGAACAACTGTAATTATTCAAAATCTTTTATTAGAACAGCAAACGATCTTCAAATCTTAGACGCGATAAGCGGATGCTACGAAGATTTTAAGGTACTAAATAGAAAAAAATAAATACGCATCTTACTACACTATATCTAAAACTATTTGGTATGCTGAAATGAAAGGATGCTGCAGCTGTATGCTTTATTAAATAGATTTTTGAATAAAGTACAAAATCACAGATTCATTTTATAATTTTAGGCAAAATAACACCTGATGAAAAAAATACTTCTAATTCTACTCGTATCCTTTTTAATAATATCATGTAAACAGACCAAAAAAGAATCTTTACTTGATTCCCAAGTTTCTGAGAAATCAATTTTAGAAAAGCCTTTTGTTTGGGAAGGTGCCAATATCTACTTTCTTTTAACAGACCGCTTTAAAAACGGAGATTCCACCAATGACCTTAATTTTAATAGGACCGAAGAACCTTCTACATTAAGGGGTTTTATGGGTGGTGATATTAAAGGTATTACCGCTAAAATTAATGAGGGTTATTTTACAGACTTAGGTATTAATGCCATTTGGTTTACACCTGTAGTAGAACAAATTCATGGAGCTACTGACGAAGGTACCGGAAATACCTATGGGTATCATGGCTATTGGACAAAAGATTGGACTGCCTTAGACCCCAATTTTGGCACTAAAAATGATTTGGAGGAAATGGTAAAAACTGCCCATAAATATGGTATTCGTATTTTAATGGATGTAGTGCTAAACCACACCGGTCCGGTAACCCCAATAGATCCTGTTTGGCCTTCTGACTGGGTCAGAACTGAACCCGCGTGCACCTATAGTGATTACAAAAGCACTACAGCCTGTACCTTAGTCGCTAATTTACCCGATATTAAAACAGAAAGTGATGCAGCGGTTGAACTTCCCGAACACTTACTGGCAAAATGGAAAAAAGAAGGTAGATTGACCTCAGAATTAGATGAATTAGCGCAGTTTTTTGAAAATTCAGGTTATGCCAAGACCTCTAGAGCGTATATCATTAAATGGTTAACAGATTATGTGCAGGATTTAGGTATTGATGGCTTTAGAGTAGATACCGTAAAGCACGCGGATGAAACTGCATGGAGTGAACTATACACTCAAGCTTCGATCTCCTTTAATGCCTGGAAAAAAAACAACCCAGATGATGTCTTAGATGCCCAAGATTTTTATATGATGGGTGAAGTATACAATTATGGAATTTCTGGAGGTAGAGCATTTGATTTTGGGGATAAAAAGGTAGACTATTACGACCACGGCTTTAAAAGTTTACTCAATTTTGAACTGAAGTATGATGCGAAGAGTGATTATGAAACTATTTTTACAAAATATGATGACTTGCTGCACACAACATTAAAAGGAAAAAGTGTGGTGAACTACCTGACTTCGCATGATGATGGGAGTCCTTTTGACAAAGAACGTAAAAAGCCCTATTATTCAGCGAATGTACTTTTATTAACCCCTGGTGCTTCTCAAGTGTATTACGGAGATGAAAGTGCTAGAAGCTTAGAGATAGCGGGTACAACAGGTGATGCTACTTTACGTTCCTTTATGAATTGGACGGAAATTGATAGTCTGCCTGAAACAAGAAAAATACTCGAACACTGGCAAAAATTAGGTCAATTTAGAGCGAACCACCCGGCTGTTGGGGCTGGAAAACATCAAATGCTCACGGAATCACCTTATGTATTTCAAAGAACCTATACAAATGGAACTTTCGAGGATAAAGTAGTTATAGGCTTAAACTTACCAAAAGGAAAAAAAACACTTTCCGTAAAAGATTTATTTAGAGATGGCACTAAAGTATTTGACACCTATTCTAAAACCTCATTAGAAGTGAGGGATGGCAAGGTAATTTTAGATTCTGATTTTGATATTGCTTTATTAGAATTACAATCCTAAACATTTATTAAAAGCTTTCGATTTTAGTTGTAAAAGCCATTACTTTGTAGGCTAATTTTCAAGAGTTTTTTTAATGAAATTAAGCCGAAGAATTTTTATAAAAAGACTTTTTTTAAGTGGATTGGGTTTTGCTGGCATTGTGTACTTAGATAGCTTTTGGATAGAGAAATATATTATCGATTGGAATGAGCATGATCTTTCTGAAAGCAGCAAGGATAAAATCAAAATCATCCAGTTATCCGATTTACATTTAAAGGAAATAAAATATTTTCATAAAACGATCGCTGAAAGGATAAATAGCGAACTGCCGGATTTAATTGTTTTTACCGGAGATACCATTTCACGAAGAAACACCTTGAGTATCTTTGAAGAATTATTAGACCTTATAAATCCAAAAATCTTAAAAATTCTTATTTTAGGGAATAAAGAGTATGATGCAAGAGTAGCTATAGAAGAGCTGAAAAAAGCTTTTGCTCTCTATAATGGTTACGTACTGATCAATGAAAATTTTAGCTATACCAAAAACAAAAGACATATTAATGTTTTAGGGATTGATGATTATTTGCATGGCACGCCTGACTTTATTGCCGCTGTCTCAACCATAGATGATACAAGCTTAGAAACGATAGTGCTAAACCATTGCCCAGCGTACACAGACACCATCAACGAATTAAACAAAACCACAAAAATCCCCATAAAAATGGTGTTATCAGGGCATACTCATGGGGGGCAAGTCACCTTTTTTGGTCGTGAAATATACACACCAGACGGTAGTGGTCGTTATTTAAAAGGTTGGTACACTTCAGGCAGTACCAAAATGTATGTCTCAAAGGGGATAGGTACAACTGTGCTACCTTTGCGGTTTTTTGCTAGAGCAGAAGCATCAATTTTTTATCTATAGAAAAGAATACAGGAAGGGTATTAAATATTTAAAACTTATAGACAATACCCCAACCTAAAATAAGCAGCTAAGGAAAATCTTATGCGTCGCAAGTACGCTCCACAATTAATTTTAAAGTACCTAAACCCTCTTCAAAATCTGTTCCGACCATTTTATCCATATTTACAAAAAGAGTAAAAATATTCATTGGAAAGTTGGTTTCTCCTTTAAAACTCCAAATAACTTTTGTCTTGGTTTCTGTAATGGTCTCTAAACTCAAGCAGCAATACGAAATAGATTTGAGCGGTCTGTAAAAACGGAGTTCCATTTCTACCTTTTCTCCATCAATGATGCTCATGATCTCTTGCTCACCTTCACCAACCTCTTTATTTCCGCTCCAATAATTAATGGCCCCTACTTGTCCGTCAATACCCGTAATTCTGATGTTCATATGAGCGTCTTTTTTAAACCAAGGCGACCATTCATTTTGCCTTTTTAAATAACGTACATAGTCAAACACCGAATTTTTTGATGCAAAAATCTCTATTGATCTTGACACCTGATAGGTTTTAGGGGCGAGAAATATCAATACCACTACTAGTATAATAATACCTGCAATACCATAAAGTGCTAAAATCATAGACTAGGTTTGAAGCCAACTAAAGATACAAAAAAAACGCTTTACACTTGGTTTTAGTAGCTCTTCACAAGCTATGACTACTTTCGGAATAATTAGTTCGTTACTAAACCTGTAGTTCATTACAATTCTAAGAATGCCAAAGCATTGGCACTTTAAAAGGTAAATAAAAATCTAAAATGCCTATTTTTACCGAGAACTAAGTTGAACTTTTAGAACATTATTTTTTGTTTGTATCTTAAAAGTAGAAGTGTTCCATTGTAGCGTACAGTTGTTTAGTATATATACATTTTTCGCTATTTCAATGTAGTGAGAATTAAAAATTTAGGGTAATGAAAAAAATTGTGGTTTTAACTGGCGCAGGGATTAGCGCTGAAAGCGGTATCCAAACATTTAGAGGCACAGATGGTTTATGGGAGGGGCATAATGTGATGGAAGTAGCCTCTCCTGAGGGTTTTAAAAAAAATCCTTCATTGGTATTAGACTTTTACAACAAACGCCGCCAACAGCTATTAATGGTAAAGCCAAATAAGGCACACCTAGCGCTAACAGCACTAGAGGTGCATTTTAATACGACGATCATTACCCAAAATATTGATGATTTACACGAAAGAGCTGGGAGTTCTTCGATCGTACATTTGCATGGCGAACTATTAAAAGTAAGAAGTTCTGGAGAAGCAAATGGCACTGCTGATGGAACTTTAGCCTGGAGAAAAGACTTAGTATTAGGCGATACGTGTACCAACGGATACCAATTACGACCACATATTGTTTGGTTTGGTGAACAAGTTCCGCTTTTCGATAAAGCCATTGAAATAACCGTACAAGCTGATATTTTAATCATTATAGGAACTTCAATGCAAGTTTATCCCGCCGCAAGTCTAGTGAATTTTATTTCACAAAATACACCTATCTATGTGGTAGACCCAAAACCTAATGTCCGGAAAAACGATTTTAATAATTTAACCATTATAGAAAAAACAGCCGTTAACGGAGTGCCAGATTTAGTTAGCAAACTAATTGCAAATTTTTCTAAATAAAGAGTAGCAGATGACGGTAACAGAACTTCAAAAAGGATTAACCCATGTAAATCATTCCCGTGAAAAAAGAATGAAAATGGCTCTTTTAGTTTCTGAAAATCCTGATTTACTAAAACCATTATTTAAAATTGCCTTTACCATTGATGAGCCTATATCTTGCAAAGCGTGTTGGGTTTTAGAATTTACAGCTAAAGAGAATTTAGCATTTATTTATCCACATTTAGATGAGTTTACTGCGAAACTAAGTACCGTACATTTAGAATCTGCAATTCGCCCTTTAGCTAAAATATGTGAATACTTAACCACATCTTATTTTAGGCAACAGAGCGTGCCGACTAAAAATAAGCTTAGCGATGCACATCTAGAAAAAATCACCGCGGCTTGTTTTGATTGGCTGATCGGGCCTCATAAAGTGGCAACTCAAGCCTATGCTATGACTTCATTATTACTTCTGGGAAGAAAATTTAAATGGATTTTACCTGAACTGAAAATAATACTCACACAAAACTATGCCGATGGCAGTGCCGCCTATAAAGCAAGAGCAAGGATGACCTTAGCTAAAATAAAGTAGGTTCTGGGCGTTGGGTTTTGGGTTCTGGGTTTTGGGCGTTGGGCGTTGGGCGTTGGGCGTTGGGTAATTAGTTTATTCAAGTTTTTTATACTGTTTACTGTAGCTCAATTCTAGATACTTTAAAAATCTATTGGGAATAAAAAGTAATTAAATTAAATCCTTTGTGTTTTTTAACTGTTTAAGGAAACCCTATCTTTGCCACTTCAATAAAACCAATCAATTACAATGGCTTTAAATAAATTGAATGCGATTTCACCCATAGATGGTCGCTATAGAAATAAAGTAGATAAATTAGCTGATTTTTTTTCTGAAGAGGCGCTTATAAAGTATCGCGTACATGTAGAAATTGAATATTTTATAGCGCTTTGCGAAATCCCCTTACCTCAGCTTTCGGGCTTTGACAAAACAAAATTCGAAGCCTTAAGAAAAATTTATTTAGAATTTACTTCTGAAGATGCACTGGCCATCAAAGAGATTGAAAAAACGACCAACCACGATGTAAAAGCGGTTGAATATTTTATAAAAAACAAGTTTGATGCTTTACATATTGCAGAACATAAAGAATTTATTCATTTTGGGTTAACGTCTCAGGATATAAACAATACCGCCATTCCACTTTCTTTAAAAGACGCTATGAACGAGGTGTATGTACCTCAATATTTTGAGCTTCTAGAAGAATTGGAAGCCTTAGTTTCTGAGTGGAAAAACATCCCTATGCTGGCAAGAACTCATGGACAACCAGCTTCCCCTACCCGACTAGGAAAAGAAATTCATGTGTATGTAGTGCGCTTAAAAGAGCAATTTAATTTATTGAATGATATCCCAAGCGCAGCAAAATTTGGTGGAGCAACAGGAAATTATAATGCACATAAAGTAGCATACCCAAGTATCGATTGGCAATCATTTGGACAAGAATTTGTGCAAGATAAATTAGGCTTATACCATTCGTTCCCAACTACTCAAATAGAGCATTATGACCATATGGCGGCTTTATTTGATAATTTAAAAAGAATAAATACCATTATTTTAGACTTAGATCGTGATTTTTGGACCTATGTGTCTATGGATTACTTTAAGCAAAAAATAAAAGCAGGAGAAGTAGGCTCATCCGCAATGCCCCACAAGGTTAACCCTATAGATTTTGAAAACTCTGAAGGAAACTTAGGTATTGCTAATGCCCTATTCGAGCACTTATCCGCAAAATTACCCGTTTCAAGATTGCAAAGAGATTTAACAGATAGCACCGTATTGCGTAATATAGGCGTACCCTTTGCACATACGATGATTGCTTTTCAATCTACCTTAAAAGGTTTAAATAAGTTATTGTTAAATAAAGAAAAGTTCGAGCAAGATCTAGAAAACAATTGGGCAGTAGTAGCCGAAGCGATTCAAACTATTTTAAGACGAGAAGCGTATCCAAACCCCTATGAAGCTTTAAAAGGCTTAACGCGTACTAACGAAAAAATCAACCAACTCACTATTGCAAATTTTATTGATACGTTAAAGGTTTCTGACGCCATCAAAACCGAATTAAAACAAATCACACCAAGTAATTACACAGGCATTTAAGAGTCTAAAAATAACCTAGGGCAAGAAAAGCAATTTTTATAGCTTTAATACCTCTTTAGGTCTATACCTACAGTACACAAGTAATCCTGTTTTGAATGATATCAAAACAGGATTATTGAGGTATTTTAACTTTTTTTATTCGAAAAATGACCCTAAAGCTTTAAGTTGATCCCCACTAAAATCTGAACTTTTCATGGCATCCATTAATTGCACTAAGTGAGCCGGATTCATATTATCGCCTAACACTCGTACCAACATAAACCCTTTTTCATCACTATCGCCGTAGACAATTAATTCGTCGATAGCTTCAGTTTCTCCTGAATAACTCATCGTTCCCTTGCCAAAACTAGTGTTAATCTTCATTAACTCTTCATATTTTCCGTTCTTTAAAATTTCCTTTACATTCGCCTTTTCTGCAATAAAAACACTTGAATTATCGACAGTTTTCTTAAAGGCTATAATATTTAATTTTTTTAAGGAGGCAACTGCTGTTTTTTGCTCCGGAGTTAATGTGGCTTTATCTAAATTCAATAAGCTCACCGGTAAATCAAGTGATATAAAGTTCGGGTTTTCTGAGTTATCTACGTAGTATTCCTCTAAACTTTGGTTTGATGAGCAGCTTACTACGACTAAAGCCAATGCTACTACTAAGGGATATATCATCTTTTTCATGGTCTTGGATTTTTTGAAATTTTATAAATTTTTATTTACTTCTTTTTGCTTTATTGAGTTCTTTAGGAAGGTTCATTTTACTGGTTAGTGAACTAATTTTTTCTAAATCTATATCCCCCGTCATCGTTAGCAAAACCGTTTCGACCTGCCGATTACCAATGCTAGCTTCCTTAACATTTTCAATTCCTGAAATAAACATTAAAAGTTCTTTTACATGCGTGTCTTTTCGGCCTTCTCTTACATAAAATTTTACATTGACTTCTTCACTTTTTACGCGCATTAATTCTTCTAATTTTGAAGATTTTAAGTAACTGCCAACGGCTTTAGTCATTTTAACGGAAGCCTTATGATCTTCTGTAATAAAAACTTTTAGACTTTGTAATCCACTGGCGATTGCTAAAAAATCTTTTGCATCCTGATCATTTTCATCAATTCCGAGGGAACTGACCAGGTTGATCATATTTTTATTAACCACTATGGACGATACATTATCCATGTTTTCAAAAGGATCAAATAAGGATTGTGAAAATCCTAAAATTGGCAATAGTGTTGCGATTAAAAATAAACTAATTGTTTTCATGACTGATTGTTTTTGATTGATGATGATTGTTTTTGATTGCTATTTATTTTGATGAACGATGATTCCTTATTTTCCTTTTTTTGATGCTTTGCCTAACTCTTTCCCACCTGGCAAATTCATTTTATCAGTTAAGGTGGCAATTTTCTTTAAATCTATATCTCCTGTTAAGGACAATAGAACAGTTTCAATTTTTAGACCGTTCATGTCCACATCTTGCAATTCTTTACGATCTTTTAATCCCGTAACTAGCATAAGCAACTCTTTTACATGGTCTGCATCTTTACCTTCCTTCACGTAAAATTTTACATTCGAATCTCCGTCACGCACTCTCATAAGTTCTTGGTAGGTAGCAGCACTTAACTTTTTGGCTACCCAACTATCCAAATCTTTTGAAATTGAAGCGCTTTCTGTGGTAATGACCTTAAAACTGGTAATAGAATTGACTAAAGAGAAAAAATCTTTAGATTCTGGATCATCACCACTAATACTCATTTTAGCCAACATTTGAAACATTTTTGGCTGCATGGCAACATACGTGACATCATTATTTTCTGCGTATTTGTCAAAAATATCTTGACTAAAACCAAGACTAGGTAAAACTAGTAAGGCAATAAATAATAGGGACTTTTTCATGTTTTTTTTTATTAAGGTTTATTTATTTTAAAAATTTATTGGTGTTTTTCTCGAATTCTTGTAAATAACTAATTTGTTGTGTGCCTTTATCAAAATTAAAAGCGAGTAATTTTAAAGCTTCTTGTGCCGAAGCAATTTCTTCTTGCGTGTATTCATTTTCTAGAGGATCATTTTTAGGTTGCATAAAATAAATTCCAAAAAACAATATAACCGCAGCTGCCACACTTACCCACTTAAAGTGATTTGATTTTTGCTTTACTTGGAACGGTCTTTTAAAAGACTCATTTTTCGCCTTTTCTAGTTGTGCAAAAATGGGCTGATACTCTTTTAAATGGGGGGCAACCCTATTCGTTGAAAAATAAGCCTTAAGTAATTTTTCTTCGGCTAACGTTGTGGTAGCTTCAAAATATTTTTCAAGTAACTGTTCTATATTATCTAATTCCATAGCTGTGCTTTTCTAATAATTTTTCTCTGACTGTTTTTCTCGCTCTTGATAAGGCTACACGTATTGCCGTGGGTTTCATATCAAGAATCACTGCAATTTCATCGTACTCGTATTCTTCTACATCACGCAATTGTAATACCATTTTTTGCTGCTCGGGTAATTCAGCCATAATTCTCTCGACCCATGTAATGCTATCTTTGGTTTCAAGTTGGTTTTGCAAAGATTTAGACGCATCTGTATAATTACTATGTACCAATTTTAAATTCCCCGCTTGTTTAGATTTTAAACGATCTAAACAAAAATTTTTAGTCATGGTCATTGCAAAAGCTTCTACATTGTTATAGTTTTCTATGCTAGCTTTCTTGGACCATAATTTTAATAAAACCTCTTGCGTAGCATCTTCTGCTTCTTCTGTAGAAACTAATAAACGCTTAGCCAAGCGATACAATTTATCTTTAAATGGCATAATAAGGTTTAAAAATGCTACTTGTTTCATTTTTGGTTTAGGTTGTTGATAAACCATGTAGGTGGTTTATACTAGCAAGACGAGTTACAACGAATATTGTTACAAATAATTTTTTTTTAACGCTAATGTATTTAATTTAGGACGATTAAAACTAATTCAATCCTATTACCGTATATATTTCAAAGCACAAAAAAACTATTTTGGCATGTTTTGTGTACCGTAATAAAAAAAGAAAATTATGAAAAAGAACTTTATGCTACTAGCTTTAGTAGCAATAGCGCTATGTACAAGTTGTAAAAAGGATGAACCAACGGAACAAGAAGAACTAGTAGCCGATGTTGAACTTGCTAACGAAGTCAATGAATTTATTTGGAAAGGCATGAATTCTTGGTATCTATGGCAAAATGAAGTACCGGTATTGGCTGACAACAGATTTACAGATAACAACGAATTCTATACGTACTTGAACGGGTTTTCTGAGCCTAGAGACCTTTATAATGCAGTGCAATCTAGTAAAGATCGTTTTAGTGGAATCGTTGACGATTATGATATCTTGTTCAATTCATTTGCTGGTGTTGCAAAAACTACTGGTGTTGAGTATTCATTAACTAGACCTCCAGAAGGAGGCACAAGTGTCGTTGGTATTGTTCGTTACATCATCAACGGTTCTGATGCAGCAGCTAAGGGCATTCAAAGAGGTGATATTTTTTACGCCGTTAATGGCACGCCACTTTTTGCAGAAACAAACGCTGATGGTAGAATTACGAATAGTAATCTAAATTTACTGAGCGCAGACACCTATACCTTAAACTTTGCAACAATTTCAAATGGGTCTACAACGCCAAATAATGTCGATATTTCGTTAACACAGCAAGAATTAACAGAAAATCCAATTCATATCTCCAAAATAATTGAAACCGGTGCTAAAAAAATTGGGTATATCATGTATAATAGTTTCACGAGCAACTTTGATGATGAATTAAATACAGCGTTTCTAGATTTTAAAAATGCTAATATTGATGAGTTGGTGGTTGATCTAAGGTATAATTTAGGTGGTTCTGTAACCTCATCCACCAGGCTGGCTAGTATGATCACCGGACAATTTAATGGACAACTTTTTTCAAAAGAAAAGTGGAACAGCAAATGGACTAGACTTCTCGGATCTGATAATGCTTTTGTTTCTAGAATAGATAACGATTTGATTAACAGCGTGGGTATGACCCGTGTTTTTGTAATAGCTACAGATGACAGTGCGTCTGCAAGTGAATTATTGATCAATGGCTTAACACCTTATATCAATGTAGTGCATATTGGAGATGTAACGGTAGGGAAAAATGAATTTTCAATTACCCTTCTTGATAATCCAAATCAACAAGCCGATCTTACAGATGGGAGCAAAATTAGTTTTCCATACGCCAACTTTTTTGCTACCACCTTACAGAATGCTAATAAAAATCATAAATACGCATTACAACCACTTGTGGGTACGAATGAAAATGCAGCTGGCTTCTCAGAGTTTACAACAGGCCTAGTACCTGATTTTTCGCAACCAGAAAGTTTAGGTAATTTAGGGCAGTTGGGAGAAACTAATGAACCGCTACTTGCAGTGGCTATTGCTCAAATTACTGGCGCTACAGGGAAATCATTTTTGACAGCAGTACCTGAAAATTTAAAAATAAAGACCATCAGTAGCTCTAATAGCTTAAAGCCCTATAGAGATGTGATGCTTCAAGACACGGAAATAAAATTTAAATAAGTAAATACTTATGATTCTAAACAGCCCTAATGATAGTGAATGCTTAGGGCTGTTATCATTGTTTCGCCTAGTGCTACCTTTTTAAATCGTAATTTTAATCCTTAGCTGTATTTTATAATGAAAAAACAACTTTTCTTAGTGCTAGCACTGGTATTCTTATGTACATCTTGCTCAGACAATGATGATGTTGTTGTAAACACTGATGTTGTTGTTCAAGATTTTATGTGGAAAGCGATGAATAGCTATTATTTTTGGCAACAAGATGTTCCAAATTTAGCTGACACCAAATTTACTACATCTCAAGAATACCAAGAATTTTTATCTTCTACTCCAAACCCTGAAGATTTTTTCGATTCCAAACTTCGTTTTAACGAAGACAGGTTTAGTTTTTATTCAGAGGATTACAAGGAGTTAGTCAATAATTTTGCTGGTATTTCAAAAAGTAACGGATTAGAATTTGGATTAGTTAACTCCGCTAGCAGAGGCTTATTCGGAATTGTACGTTATATTATTCCTAATTCTGACGCAGCCACAAAAAACATCCTACGGGGAGAGGTTTTTAATGGGGTCAACGGTCAAACGCTCACCTTAGAGAATTATGAAGAGTTACTTTTTGGCTCTAACGATACCTACACGCTTAATATGGCCGATATTACAGCAACAACCATTAGTAGAAATGATAAAGAGATAACTTTAACGAAACGAGAAGGGCTCACTGAAAATCCCGTTTTTACGACAAAAACCGTAGCTTTGAGTGGTAAAAATATAGGCTATATCCTATACAATGGCTTTACCAACGAATTTGATGAAAATTTGAATGCTGCCTTTGGCCAATTAAAGGCCGAGAATATCACAGACTTAGTACTAGATTTGAGGTATAATGGTGGAGGATCCGTTAACTCTGCTCGTTTATTATCTAGTATGATTTACGGAACTGATGAAACACAGCTTTTATTTCGTCAGCGTTGGAACGACAAATTACAAGCACAATTTACACCTGCACAATTAGAAGACTATTTTGCCAGCAGAACGGGTAGTGGTACCGCCATAAGCACTTTGAATTTAGCAAAAGTGTATATTTTGGTAAGTAGAAGTAGTGCGTCTGCCAGCGAACTCGTTATAAACGGATTACGACCGTATATGGATGTTGTTTTAATTGGTACTACGACAAGAGGTAAGAATGAATTTTCTATAACCTTAGTAGATGACGCTAGTAGACCTAATGCTGCTTATATCTATACCAGTTCTAGAGAACGGAACATTAACCCCTTTAATTCTTGGGCAATTCAGCCTTTGGTTGGTAGAAATGAAAATGCCTCTGGTTTCTTTGACTACACGTCTGGATTTAAACCTAACATTGAACTAGCTGAAGATGCCACTAATTACGGTATCCTAGGAGACGTCAATGAGCCTTTATTTGCAAGAGCTATTCAGGAAATTACAGGAGTTTCTGGCAAAAGAGACTTTACAGTAAACGTACCCACTCCCATCATGACGAGCTCTAAAATGTTTACGCCTCTAAAAGACCACATGTATATAGATAAAGACATCAATTTAAATTTCTAAAACATTCTAAAGGACAAATAAAAAGGGTCAGCATTCAAGCTGACCCTTTTTTGTTTTTACTATATTCTATCTTTTACAAACTTAAATTAAAGCCTATTCTTATATTTCGACCACGCGTGTTAAAACCTATGGTTTCCACAAATTCTTCATTTAAAAGGTTATCCACATTTAAAAACACTTTTAATTTCTGGTCTAACAAGGAGTGACTAAAATAAAAATTGACCATTGAAAAGGCCTCTAAATTAACCTGGCTGGCAGGGAAAGTGGAAAAATCACTGTCTAATCGCTTCCCTACAAAAGCATAGTTTAAAGAGCTAAACGTAGTCTTACTCAAAGTAACATCAAAAGATGTATTTAGCTTGTGTTTTGGAATCCGTATCGCATTGTCGCCTTTGCGCTCCGTAAACGTGTAATTGGCGGTCCATTGCACAGCCTCACTCAAATTCCAATCTAACTCCACTTCTACACCTTGTGCGTCAATAAAACCTGCACTATTTTGATAGCCGTTAGCCCCATCATAGATAATGGGATTATTCTCATCTCGGTTAAAATATAAAGCACTTACTCTCAAGGCTTTAGTTGCATATTCTAAGCCTCCTTCTATAGTCCTGTTTTCTTCAGGTTGTAAGTCAGGATTTGCTCCAAAAAAACCATATAATTGCGTAAGTGACGGCGTAATATAGGATGTGGCATACGAACTCAATGCTTTAATATATCCATCATTTAAAGTATACGTAAAAGAAGGATTTAAATTATATACCAATTGATTGCCATATTCGGAGTTCGTATTAAGCCTAGCCCCAGAATTTACATTTAATCCAAAGGAAGAGACATAAACAAAATTTGCATAAGGATCGGTAATGGTAATTTTTTTATCCTCCGAAAATTTTGCTTCGTCCTGAATATAATTTAAGCCTACTATGGTATAAAATTGATTGTGGAAGGTATATTTATTAAAGAGGTCTACCGTATAATTCTTGGCTTCAAAATCATTTGGAAAAGCACTAATATTTTCAGAAGTATACTCTGCATACGCTGCATTTAAGTTCAGGGATCCTTTATCAGAATAGCTATATTTTGAAGCTATACCAAGACGTTCTTGCTGGCTGTTATAGAAAAACGGGGCGTCTACACCATTAAAAGAATCATCATAAGCGGTTTCTAATTGCGTTTGATTGGCATATACCTGAAAATCAAAATTTTCAGCAAATTGGTAGCCTAGTTTTAAATCTAAACTGTAATTAGAATAGGGGTCTTTCTCTGGAGTATTTGCTATATCTGAAAGTCCGTTTGAATACCGATTCGTAATTCCTAAACTATAGCTAAAACCCTTTAAACTACCATTTACACGCGCCAAATTGGTGAATTCAGAAGCGTTATAATTTTGATTATCAGCCGTTTGTTGTGTACCCACTGTCGATTGAAAATTACCAGAAAGCATTTTTTTACTAGCTTTTTGGGTGGTAATATTAATCACTGCGGTGGCTGCATTAGTACCATAAAGCGTACTGGCAGCACCTTTCACAATTTCGATACTTTCAATATTAGCAACAGGAAGCAAACGTAAATCGTACTCCGAAGATGAAGAAGACGGATCCGAAACTCGTACCCCGTCAATAACAATTAATACTTGTTTACCGCGACCTCCACGAGCAAAAATACCAAGAATATTACCGTCTCTACCTCTACTTCCGTTAATTTCAAAGCCGCTTTTAGTACTAATAATTTCAGCGACCGTTCTGCCCTGGTTGCGTTCTAATTCTTCTCTGGTAATTTTAATAACTGTTTTACCAGAATTTTCTCGTTTTAAAGCAAAACGAGAGTCACTAATGACTACTTCATCTAATTTTTGAATAGGAATTGAATCATTTTGCTGATTTTGCGCAGCAATACCATTACATGCTAAAAGAATAGCACATAGATTTAAAATTTTTTTGTTCATTTCGATGGTTTCGAATAAACGGGAGAATAGTATGTATTAAAATCCATACGCAAACTTTTATCCCGAAAGTTTAACATTGTTTGTTTGAATTTGGCAGGTCTCCTGACTTGTTTAACTTTATGTTGCCTTCCCATGCGCCGAAGCGTAAAGTGGCGTTGCAGTACATAATAGCCCTTTAATAAAGGTGCCAAAACGATTGGCATAAACTTACAGTTGCGGGAACAGTTCTAGATTTTAACTAGATTCCCTTTTAATCTAAACAATTATAAAAACAACTATTTAGAACCTAAATTCAGAACGAAGGTATTACTTAAAATAAGAAGTAATAGAAAAAAAATTATTTTTTCTTATTCATTTTTATGGCGAGCCAAATAATTCCGACTAAAAAATGAAGTAGAATTACGGCAGCAATACTATAGATGATTAAATTGGAGTCGCTTCGCATCTTTTAAAAGTTTTAGCAAAATTACTATATGAAAAGCATTAAAAATGTGACCTTTGTCATAGCACAGGTTTTATTTGTCTACCATGAAGCAAAGCTTACTATTCTTACTCGTTATTTTATCTTTTTCCTGTAAATTAGAAAAAAAGGAAACTGCGCTTGTAAACCAAAATACGAGTAAAGAACTTCTATTTGCCAAAGGTTTTACCATAGAAAAACAAGATTCAGGCGTGACCCTAATTACTCTAAAATCGCCCTGGCCAGATGCTGAAAAGGCATTTACCTACGCTTTAGTTCCCAAAGAAAAAATACATGGGGTTACGCTGAACAAAGAGGCATACGACGCTATTGTAGCCGTCCCTATTGAAAAAGTAATCGTAACGTCGACCACACATATCCCAGCTCTTGAAAGCTTGGGTGTCGTTAATAAATTAGTAGGTTTTCCGGATACCAGGTACATTTCTTCAAAAGAAACAAGAGCTTTAGTGGAGACTGGAAAAATTAAAGAATTAGGCGTAAACGGTGCTTTAAATACAGAAATGGTTATTGCATTGCAACCCGATTTAGTTGTTGGTTATAGTATGAATAGCGAGAACAACAACTATGAAACCATACAAGCTGCCCAAATTCCGGTGGTATACAATGGCGATTGGATGGAAGAATCCCCTTTAGGAAAAGCGGAATGGATTAAGTTCTTCGCTGCTTTTTTTGAGAAGGAAAAAGAAGCTGACAGCTATTTTTTAGAAATAGCTACTGCTTACCAAGAAGCAAAAGCATTAGCAAAAACGGCGACAAATAAGCCCAGGGTGATTAGTGGTGCCATCTACAAAGATATCTGGTATTTGCCAGGGGGGAAAAGTTGGGCGGCACAATTTATTTCAGATGCCAGCGCCAACTATATTTATAATGACAACGAAGAAAGAGGCAGTCTTTCTTTAAGTTGGGAAAGTGTATTAGAAAAAGGGCAAAGCGCTGATTTCTGGATATCACCTTCACAATTTACAAGCTACAAGACCATGCTAGAAAATAGTCCACATTACCAACAATTTGATGCTTTTAAAAAGAGACAAGTTTATTCGTTTGCTGGTACCGTGGGCAATACTGGAGGGGTCATCTATTATGAATTGGCTCCAAACCGCCCTGATCTAGTATTAAAAGATTTAATTCATATTTTTCATCCTGAATTATTACCGAATTATACACCCTACTTTTTTAAACCTTTGGAATAAGTGCTAGAAACAAAATCATATCGTCTGTATTTTATGTTGCTTACACTATTAATTATAGCCCTTGTGTTTGTGAATATTAGTTTAGGTTCTGTCACAATTCCATTACAAAACACCTTTACTATTATTTTTGGTGGCGATAATTCGAATACCTCTTGGACGTATATCATTTGGGATTCTAGGATTCCTAAAGCCTTTACAGCCATTCTAGTAGGTAGTGGTTTATCACTTAGTGGTTTATTGATGCAAACCTTATTTCGAAACCCATTGGCAGGACCTTTTGTTTTAGGCATCAGCTCCGGAGCTAGTTTAGGTGCTGCACTCTTAATTATGGGGGCAAGTATTTTTTCTAGTATTTTTTCTTTTTCACTATTTAATGATGTCAGTTTAGCTATTGCTTCTAGTTTAGGAAGTTTTCTGGTCTTATTAGCGGTACTATCAGTAGCAGCAAAGGTAAAAGATACCATGTCGCTCTTAATTATAGGCCTAATGTTTGGCAGCATCACCGGTGCCGTGGTGAGTGTACTCTCGTACTTTAGCTCGGCTGAAAAACTACAACAATACATTTATTGGGGTTTTGGAAGCTTAGGTGGACTCTCTTGGTCTCAATTAGCCTTGTTAAGCCTTTTGGTTGGTGTAGGTATACTTTTAAGTATTATATCCATAAAACCGCTAAATGCCTTTTTGTTAGGAGAAAATTACGCACAAAGCTTGGGTGTGGAACTAAAAAAATCACGTTTTATTATTATTATTGCTACAGGATTATTAGCCGGAGCAATAACCGCCTTTGCAGGTCCTATTGCTTTTATTGGTTTGGCCGTTCCTCATTTAACCCGACAGCTATTCAACACTACGGATCATAAAATTTTAGTACCCGCTGTATGTATTTATGGCGGTATATTAATGTTGATTTGTGACACTATCGCTCAATTACCCACATCAGCAAGTGTATTACCGATAAATGCCATAACAAGTATCATTGGTGCTCCAGTAGTGATTTGGTTATTGATTCGAAAAAGAAAAATGGTTTTTTAATATTGAGTCAAAAAGTCTAATACCGAAAGTCTTAAAGATGAATGAAATTTAGTTGATAGTACTTATATGGAGTGAAAATGTAATAATGAAAAAAGTGCAAGTTCAAGTGTCAAGTTCAAAAAAATCATATCTAAGAATCCAATATGATTAATGTAACAATCGTTTGATTTGAAAATTTATTTAATGTGATAACTTAACAATGCAGCTAATGTTATAATGATGATTTGAACGTTCTATAATTTGATTTTTTTTTAAATTAGTCAATGTAACCATCACTTGAAACTTAAAACTTGAAACAAACAACATAGTGAAAGAAAAAGCCTTAGAAATCAAAAACCTAAACATCGGGTATAAAAGCAAAAAACAGGAAACTGTTGTGGCTCATGGTATTTCTTTTGACTTGATTCAAGGAGAATTAACAGCTATTGTCGGCGTCAACGGCATCGGAAAATCTACCTTGCTCCGAACTATTGGAGCTGTACAACCAAAACTTTCTGGGGCCATCGTAATAGCCGGTAAAGAGCTTTCTACCTACTCTACCGTACACTTGGCATCTAAAATTAGCTTGGTACTTACCGAAGCCTTAGCGACAAAAAATTTAAGCGTTATTGAATTAATTGCATTGGGCAGACAACCCTACACCAATTGGCTGGGCACCTTAAGTGCGCAAGACAAAGAAAAAACAAAAGAGGCGATTCAACTGGTAGATATTGAGGCCCTGCAACATAAACGATGTTACGAGTTGAGTGACGGCCAATTACAGCGTGTATTGATCGCAAGGGCCTTGGCTCAAGATACACCTTTAATGCTACTCGATGAACCTACTACACATTTAGACTTATATCATAAAGTGCAGCTCTTAAAACTACTAAAACATATAGCACACAAAACAAATAAAACCATTTTATTTACGACCCATGAAATTGAAGTTGCGATTCAGATTTGTGATAAAATGTTGATTATAAATAAAGAAAATAGTGTTTTTGGACAACCCTGCGAATTGATTAAGGAGGCCCATTTTGAAAAATTATTTCCTACAGATATGATTCAATTTGATGCTAATTCTGGGAGTTTTAAAATAAAATAAGTGCTGCTTTTGTTTATAGTTTTTGATAATTTGCATCCTACTTTTTAACGACAATCAAGTATCTTTACTTTTTTGATTTTAGCACCATGAACGAATACCTTATCTATTTTAGCATTATCATCCTTTGTTTGGCTATTGGCTTTTTCATAGGGAATTATATACAAAAATTAAAAACTACCTCCACACAGAGTGCTTTAGTAGAGCGTGAACAGCAGCTGCGACAAAATATTACCAGTTTAGAAGAACAGCTCTTTAAAGCTAAAGAAGATACTACAGAAGTTAGAGCCCTGTCTGAAGAAGCTAAAACGGAGCTCCGCAACGAAAAAGAATTGCTCGGAAATCAAATTACCCGATACCAGGCAGATTTAGAGAATCTTCAACAAAAAAATACCGAACAAAAACAAGAGGTTGAAAAGTTACAAGAAAAATTTACAAAAGAATTTGAGAATCTTGCGAATAAAATTCTGGATGAAAAAAGCTCTAAGTTCACAGAACAGAACAAAGAAAACATCAAGAATATTCTAACGCCCCTGCAAGAAAGGATACTACTTTTTGAAAAGAAGGTTGATGACAGTCAAAAAGAAAGTGTAGGAATGCACTCGGCTCTAAAAGAGCAATTGGCCAACCTACAAACACAAAATTTAAAGATTACCCAAGAAGCAGAAAACTTAACGAAGGCCTTAAAAGGTGATAGTAAAATGCAAGGAAACTGGGGCGAATTAGTCTTAGAACGGGTATTAGAAAAATCTGGATTAGAGAAAGACAGGGAGTATTCCGTACAGCAAAGTTTTACGCGTGAAGACGGCTCAAGAGTATTGCCCGATGTAATTATTAATTTACCAGACGGTAAAAAAATGATTGTAGATTCTAAAGTTTCATTAACGGATTACGAGCGTTATGTAAATGCCGAAGATGAATTTAAAGAAAAATTTTTAAAAGATCATATCAATTCCCTACGGCGTCATGTGGATCAGCTTTCTGCTAAAAAATACGAAGATTTGTATGCCATGGAGAGTCCAGATTTTGTTTTATTATTTGTCCCGATTGAACCTGCATTTGCAGTCGCGATTAACAATGACAATTCACTGTACAACAAGGCATTTGAACAGAACATCATTATCGTAACACCTTCTACCCTATTAGCTACCTTACGCACTATAGATAGCATGTGGAACAATGAAAAACAGCAACGTAATGCCATTGAAATTGCACGACAAGCTGGTGCGCTTTATGATAAATTTGAAGGTTTTGTAAGCGACTTACTAAAAGTTGGTAAAAAAATGGACGAAGCCAAAGGAGAATATAAAGGGGCTATGAATAAACTAACTGAGGGGCGCGGTAACATTGTTTCTAGCATCGAAAAATTGAAGAAAATGGGTGCCAAAGCCAAAAAATCTATTCCTGAAAACATTTTAAAAAGAGCTTATGACGAAAGCGACGAGGATGTGGAAGAACCCAAAAACAATCTGCGCTAGGCGGTACCAGAAGTAATACAGTACAGGAACTAGGTATTATTTTTAACTTATAACTCATAATCAAGCTATGAAAAAAATTCTCGGAATTATCATTACCCTATTACTAGTAGGCTTTGCTGCGTATTATGCCTTTATTTATTTTGTGCCTTATAGCGAAGGCATACGTTCTGGAGAGCTAATTAAAATAAGCCACAAAGGTGTCGCTATTAAAACTTGGGAAGGCGAAATTAGCCAAGGCATTTCAGGTGCTCAAATATTTTCGTTTTCGGTATTAGATAAAGATCAAGAAGTCATTGACAAATTACAGGAATATCAGGGGCAGTATGTAAAGTTAAATTACGTAGAACGTTATAGAACCTTTTTTTGGTTAGGCGATACACGGTATTTTATAACTAAGGTACAGAAAGAAAAATCACCACATTTTGGAAATTAAAAACTAGCTTACTATGTAGACCATAGTCCATTGAAACCATCAGTGATTAAAGCACTGAATTGTAATTCAAAATAAAATTAGTAAACTAGGCATAAACACAGCATCACCCTATGAACGACTATAAAACATCAAAAGAATCGCGTGTTTCCATCACCGAATTAATGCTGCCCTCCCATTCTAATTTTGGAGGTAAAGTTCATGGAGGCCATATTTTAAATTTAATGGATCAGATTGCCTTTGCCTGCGCTTCTAAACATTCGCGTAGTTATTGTGTAACGGCATCGGTAAATAAAGTAGATTTTTTAAATCCTATTGAGGTTGGGGAATTGGTGACCTTAAAAGCAGCCGTGAATTATACGGGTAGAACATCAATGGTTGTCGGTGTTCGGGTAGAATCTGAAAACATTACAACCGGAAAAAAGAAGCATTGCAATTCCTCCTATTTTACCATGGTGGCTAAAGATATAAACGGTAAAAGCATTCCAATTCCTGGGCTAATTGTGAATGATATTCAAGGAGCTAGACGCTTTGCCAGAAGTATTCAAAGAAAAACAGAGGCGACCTCCAGAAGTTCAAGATTTGATCCGACCAATTTTAAAATTGAGGAGCATTTAGAAGGCTTAGCTGCCGAAAATATTAAATTAGACCTTTAACGAATAAGTGCTGCTGCATCTTCGTCTAAAAACCAAATTAACTTTCCGGAGCTTGGTTTTACTAAGGTAGCAGGATACTTGTTAAAGTCTCCTGTTTCTTTAATAATTTCTTGCACTTTTTTGGCTTTACTAGCGCCAGTAACTAAAAAAGCGACTTGATCGGCATTGTTGATAATAGTCCCTGTAATGCTCACACGTTGTTGACCAGAGTCTGGATGAAGCGCTACCACGCAGTGATCCTTAGCCTCCCAAAGTTGAATTTCATGTGGAAAAATAGAAGCGGTATGCCCATCATCGCCCATACCTAAGATAACGAGATCAAATTTGGGAATTTGTTGCTCACTTGGCAATTCTTTTTCTAAAACAGCACTATAGCGTACAGCTTCTTTTTGAGGATCATTTTCTCCTAATATTCTATGAATATTTTGTTCCGGTATGGCAATTTTAGCGAGTAAATGTGTTAACGTCATTTTATAATTACTATCATCATCTGTAGGTGGTACGCAACGCTCATCTCCCCAATAAAAATGAACCTTAGTCCAATCTAAATCTAAATAGTTTTCCGCTAAATAATCGAACACTATTTTTGGAGTACTTCCCCCTGATAAAGCAACATTTAAGATTTTATTTGATGCCATCAAATCAGCAAAAAAGATTGAAAATTTCGCTGCTACCTCTTGTTTTGTTGGGTATATTCTTACTTGCATAGTTTCAATTTAACAAATTTCACAAAAACCGTCATCATCTATTAATTGTTCACCAGGGTTTCGCCATCCTAAGCTACCTTCAATTAAGTCATCAGAATTTTTAGGTCCCCAAACACCGGCAGAATATCCGTAGGTTTTTACCTCTTTTCCATTTTCCCAATAGTTTAAAATTGGGTCTACAAAAGCCCAAGCGGCTTCTACTTCATCGGCTCTAGCGTAGAGTGTGGCATCACCTTGCATACAGTCTAACAATAAGCGCTCATAGGCCTGCATAATGTTCGCATCTGCCAAACTAGAATAATAAAAGTCTAGGTTGGCACGCTCTACTTTAAAACCTTGCCCAGGTACTTTTACGCCGAATTTTATCAAAATACCTTCATCAGGCTGAATCCTGATGATCAGTTTATTATCCTTATTTCCGAGATTTTGGTCTTTAAAAATTTGATGATGTGGCGTTTTAAAATGAATCACTACCTCAGTAACTTTCGTTGGCATCCGTTTGGCTGTGCGCACATAAAACGGGACGTCTTTCCAGCGCCAATTATCTACAAAAAACTTTACCGCTGCAAAAGTTTCGGTTTTAGAGTTCGGATCTACTCCATCTTCTTCTCTATAGCCTTTTACTTTTTGCCCGTCTATCTCAGAAGCTATATATTGCCCTTTCATGGTATTTTTAAAAAGTGTTTTTTCATCGGTCATAATGCGCAATGATTTTAAAGCTTTTACTTTTTCATTCCGTATTTCTTCTGCCGATGAATTTATAGGGGGCTCCATGACAATTAATGAAACGATCTGCAATAAATGACTTTGAAACATATCGCGTAAAGCACCCGATTTGTCATAATAACCACCTCGTTTCTCTACACCTACCGTTTCTGCATTGGTAATCTCTACGTGATGAATCGCATTTCGATTCCATAAAGGCTCAAAAATAGAATTCGCAAAACGCGTCACTAATAAATTCTGAACCGTTTCTTTCCCTAAATAATGGTCTATTCTATAAATCTGACTTTCATGAAAATACTTTTGCAAACCCGTATTTAACTCTTTTGCCGTTTTTAAACTATATCCAAAAGGTTTTTCAACTATAATCCGCTTCCAACCTTCGTCTTCATTCGTTAAACCTACATCACACAAATTTTTAGCAATAATTTCGTATAAACTAGGCGGTGTTGACAAATAAAATATATAGTTGTCGTTCGTATCGTACTTCCGATTTAAATCTCCAATACGTGCGCTTAAACGACCGTAGTCTGTTTCGTAATTGTCCCCGATATCCTCATAAAATATTTTATCAGAAAATGCCTCAATAAAATCCGAATCTACCTTATCTAATTTATCTGAAAGATACGTGCTTTCTTGTACTACCTTCTTTCGAAACTCGCCGTCGGTTAGTGCGCTTCTGCTCGTTCCTAGAACTACAAAATTTTCAGGCAAATGCTTTCCTTTGTATAAACTGTAAATGGCTGGTATTAATTTTCGTGCTGTTAAATCTCCTGAAGCACCAAAGATAATGAGCATTTGGTTGTTCGTTTTATGCATATAGGTACAATGGTTTTTTTAGTACACTTTTGATCTAATTTTAATTTTTGTGCCAAAAGTTGAATTCAGTTCAGTAATTTTGAACTTATAGTGCTGCTAAATTAAGACTAATTTACAGTTTTTAATAGTTTAGCATGGCACTTAACACAATATTTACACCTTTCGTTAGGTATCAAACAATTATATAAATGAAGCATGCAGGTTATGATTTCGGATTAGTAGGATTAGGCGTCATGGGACGTAATTTTATATTGAATGTCGCTGATAATGATTTTAGCGCCTTTGGTCATGATTTAGACCAAGAAAAAGTGGATGCCCTAAAAACTGAAGGTGGAGCTCTAGAACGCGTTAATGCCTCCACTGATATGAAGACTTTTGTGCAGGCCTTAGCGACGCCGCGCAAGATAATGCTTTTGGTACCTGCAGGTAAGATTGTCGATACGGTTATCGAAAGTCTTTTACCGCTCTTAGAGAAAGACGACATACTCATCGACGGCGGAAATTCATTCTTCACGGATACCGACCGAAGAGAAACTTATTTGCAAGAAAAAGGAATTCACTTTTTTGGCGCCGGTGTTTCTGGCGGTGCTAAAGGAGCACGAAAAGGTCCAAGTATTATGCCTGGAGGAAATAAAGAAGCCTACAGTCACGTACAACCCATTTTTGAAGCGGTAGCTGCGAAATATAAAGGCGAACCTTGTGTGGCCTATTTAGGACCAAAATCTGCCGGAAACTATGTAAAAATGGTGCATAATGGTATCGAATATGGTTTGATGCAATTAACATCGGAAATCTACGACGTTTTAAAAAAATCAGCAGGACTCAGCAATCAAGAATTACATCAAGTATTTGATACGTGGAATAAAGGCAGACTACAATCGTTTCTGGTTGAAATATCAGCAGAAATTTTTAATCAAAAAGACGATAAAACAAATGCTGACTTAATTGATAAAATATTAGATAAAGCGAAACAAAAAGGTACTGGTAAATGGACGTCTCAAAATGCCATGGATTTGGGAATTCCCGTGCCTACCATAGATGTTGCGGTTAGCATGCGTGAAATTTCAGCCCTTAAAGACGAGCGTATTGCCGCTGACAAGCTATACGAACGCCCATCGCCTACTCAGCAAGATAAAGACAAAATGATTGCGATGGCGGAAGAGGCCTTGTATTTTGCCTTTATTACAACCTATGCCCAAGGTTTACATCAATTAGCTGATGCCTCAAAAGCATATGAGTATGATTTAGATTTGTCGGTAATTGCAAAAATATGGCGTGCGGGTTGTATTATTAGAGCAGGCTTATTGGCCGATATTTCTCAAGCCTATAGCGAGAACAAAAATTTGCAAAATTTAGTTGTAGCCCCTAGATTTATACCTCAAGTACAAAAGGCAGTGCCCTCAGCTCGTGAATTAGTTTCCTATGCTGCTAAAAACGGTATCCCGATGGCTGGATTATCTAATTCACTGACCTATTTTGATGCGTATACTTCTAGTAGATTACCACTAAATTTAATTCAAGCACAACGCGATCATTTTGGTTCACATACCTATGAACGGAACGACATGGATGGTATTTTTCATACGGAATGGGGTTCGTAACGATTTGATCTGTACGTTTGTTCGTTATGACCTGCAAGGTTTTCAAAACCTTTTGGGTCTTAGCTATACAAGTGACAAAGGTTAAATTAAAATTAAAGCGTATTTTAGAGTACTATAAAACTGAAAAATGCTCATCGTACCATTACAAGCCAAAGGCGAAACAGATTATTTAACACTAGTATCTAAAAAACTAAAAGGATTAAAAACCTTTCTGCAAAAAGAAACTAACATTTCTAAGGAAGAAAAACAAAAAGTAATAAGTCAAATAAAATCGCTTAAAATAGCTAAAAAAAATGCTCATGGCAATCTTTTTTAAAGCGATATGCACATGAAATATTTCAATATTTTTGTAGGTATTCTTTTATTTTGGAGTTGCAACAACCCTAAAGTTTTAGATAAAAAATTAGAAACCGAAATCCCATCTGATGTTTTTATCACTGTTTTAGGTACGCTACAAGATGGTGGCGCTCCACATGTAGGCTGTAAAAAAGATTGTTGTGCGAGTTTATTTGAGAATCCTGATGCAGAAAGAAAAGTAGTTTCATTAGGACTTATAGACCCCAAAAACAATAAGAAATACCTTTTTGAAGCCAGTCCAGATATAGCAACCCAATTAAAAGCCTTAAAAAACTACCTACCTAAAAACGATATGGAAACGCCAAATGGTATTTTTTTAACGCATGCCCATATTGGTCATTATACGGGACTCATGTTTTTAGGGAAGGAAGCGGCAAATACGAATAATGTTCGGGTATATGCCATGCCAAAAATGGTAGATTTCCTACATACAAATGGTCCTTGGAGTCAGTTGGTGCAAAACAATAATATTCAGTTAAGTCCACTACAAAATGAAGAAGCAATTGCCTTATCATCTGAAATAACTATTACGCCTATTTTAGTTCCACATCGCGATGAATTTTCTGAAACGGTGGGGTATTATATAAAAGGGCCTAATAAAACAGCACTTTTTATTCCCGATATTGATAAATGGGAAAAGTGGGATAAAAATATCCTAGAAGAAATTAAGAAGGTAGATTATGCTTTTTTAGATGCCACCTTTTATAGTGGAGAAGAAATAAATACCAGAGATATTTCTCAAATTCCACATCCGTTTATGACTGAAAGTCTTAAAAAGTTTGAAACGCTAAGCAGCGTAGAGCAACAAAAAGTAGTTTTTATTCATTTTAACCATACCAATCCTATTCTAGACACCGAAAGCGAAGCCACAAAAAATGTCTTAGCTAAAGGTTTTCGGGTAGCACGGATGTATGATGTGTTTGCGTTGTAATGAACTATTATTTTTTATGTTTATGGTCTTAGATATGCGCTGTTATAAATATTTGTAGATAAAATTTAAACCATTTTATTTTTATTGACTTTTTTCTTTTTTGCATTGCCCAAAAAAGAAACAAAAAAGTCTAGGCTGACGAAACTTTATCTAAATTTATTATTCGATGCCTAAATTTTAGGAACTCACTTAATAAAATTCTATTGGAGTAAGCACATTTTTAAGCTCAAACAGCCTAAAATTTAAACGGCATTTTCATTTCAAATTTTACGATAAACCTTCGATAGGCCCTTTAACAGCAATATTAAAAATTTAAACTTCCAAAAAAAACCTAGAATGAACCTCCTAAAAAATCCAAAATATAAAAACCTGCATTTACTCCTGTCTGCGATTGTAGTGATCAGTGTCAGTTTTGTGTATGGCGGTAATCCAAGTGTGTTTATGCCTTATGTTTTTGGCTTTGACGTTGTTGCTATCGATTTAAAAAATATACTAAGAGCAGTTATGGGCTTGTATTTGGCTATAGGTGGCTTTTGGGTATATGGTATTGTTCATCAAAAGTATTGGGAAACTGCCACACTACTTAATATTTTATTTATGGGCGGACTCGCTTTTGGACGTCTCGTAAGTACCGTTTTCGATGGTGTTTCGGCGCAGTTTACGGTCGGACTTGTACTAGAGTTCATCTTTATGCTTTGGGGAATCTATAATTTAAAACAGTTTGGAAACGCAAAAATTTCATAGGAATGCTAGCCTTAATTTTCTAAAAGTACTATCTTTCAATCTTTACAAAAATCTATTTAAAACGCTATTTTACCATGAAGCATTTCTCACTTTTCTTAGCTCTATTTTTAGGCTTTAGCATCACTATCTTTTCACAGGAATACAATAAATCGCCCTTAACGATTAAAGAAATCATGCAAGGCGATACTTTTGTGGGTCATTTACCGTCAAGTGTTACCTGGTCCCAAGACGGCAGTACCATTTACTTTGATTGGAATCCCGCAGGAGCCACGAGCGATTCGCTTTATGGGTATTCCATAAAAACTTCAGCGACAAATAAGATAGCTTACGAGATTGAAAAAGACCTTCCTTCACGTTCATTTAATCTAAACAAAAGCAAAACAAAAAAAGTATATGCCAATTCTGGCGATATTTTTATCAGCGATTTAAGTAAGAATACTACGTTTCAAATTACGAACACCAAAGATTACGAGAGTAATCCTTATTTCGTAAAAAATGAAACTGAAATTGCTTATACTAAAAGCGGAGACATTTACACATGGACGATTGCTACTGGAGCAACCACTCAAATCACGAATTTTACGGATAGAAAAGAAAAAATAGAAAAGAAAAATGCCAAAGACGAATGGCTACAAAATGATCAGTTAGCGCTATTTGATGTGCTTCGTGAGCGCAAAGAGAAACGTGAGGAACGACAAAAAATAAGAGAAAATCGCGAAGAAAAAATACCTTTAGAAATCTATACCGATGGGAAGTCAATCTTCAATCAACAACTAAGTCCAAATGGCGATTACGTAACCTATGTTGCTGCAAAAAGAGCCAAAAATGACGGTACCATTATGCCTGATTATGTCACGGAATCTGGCTATACTGAGAATGAAAATACACGTTCCAAGGTAGGTGACGATCCCACAACCTACGAAATGTTCGTTTATGATATCAAGAATAACAAGATGTATCCGGTAGTTTTAGACAATTTAGAAGGTTTAGATTATATTCCCGAATACACCCAAGACTATCCTGATAAACCCTACAAAAACGAGAATAGAATCGGGTATATATCTGGTCCTAATTGGAATGATGCAGGCACAAAAGCAGTTTTAGACATCAATACCAACGATTATAAAGACCGTTGGCTAGTGGTATTAGATGCTGAAGATGGCACAATTACCAATTTAGAGCAACAGCATGATGAAGCTTGGGTAGCAGGTCCAGGGATTGGCGGGTATGCCGGAGGTGCTATGGGTTGGATGCCTGATGATAAAAGCATTTGGTTTCAATCGGAAAAAACAGGCTACTCACACCTATATACCCTAGAGGTAAGCAGCAAAAAAGTAAGCGCTCTAACCCAAGGAAATTTTGAAATTTACGATCCGTTTTTATCGAAAGATGAAAAACGTTGGTACTTTACAGCCAACAAAAACCACCCTGGAGACCGACAGTTTTATACCATGAATTTGAATGGCAAAGGCATGCAGCAGCTCACCCAGATGACCGGAAATAACGATGTAAGCCTATCGCCAGATGAAAAATCGATGGCAATCCTTTACTCCTACTCTAATAAACCAACAGAATTATACCTCGCTAAAAATCCTGTTTTTACTAAGAATTCAGGGCCTGCCAAACAAATTACAAACTCAACCACCACAGCATTTAAAAACTACGACTGGCGTGCACCAGAAATTATCACCTTTAAAGCGGATGATAACGCCGAAGTGTATGCCCGTTTATACCAACCCAAGGCCGAGGTGAAAAATAAAGGTGCCGTTATCTTTGTACATGGCGCAGGCTATTTACAAAATGCCCACCAATGGTGGAGTAGCTATTACCGAGAGTATATGTTTCATAATGTATTAGTCGATAATGGCTACACGGTTTTAGATATTGATTACCGAGGAAGTGCTGGATACGGACGCGATTGGCGAACTGGAATTTACCGACATATGGGTGGTAAAGATTTATCGGACCATGTAGATGGCGCGGAATATTTAGTGAGTAACTACGGCATAGATAAAGACAAGATTGGTATTTATGGTGGTTCTTATGGTGGTTTTATTACCCTAATGGGTATGTTTAACGAGCCAGACACTTTTAAAGCAGGTGCTGCCATTCGTTCTGTAGGCGATTGGGCAGCTTACAATCACGGCTATACCGCTCGCATTTTAAACACGCCTGTTACGGATAGTTTGGCGTACCGAAGAAGTTCTCCTATTTATTTCGCAGACGGACTAAAAGGCGATTTACTAATTTTACACGGCATGATTGACGATAATGTGCATTTTCAAGATATGGTACGCCTATCACAACGCTTAATAGAATTAGAAAAGCCGAATTGGGAAATGGCAGTATACCCATTAGAACGCCACGGTTTTGTAGAACCGAGTAGCTGGACGGATGAATACAAGCGTATTTATAAGCTTTTTCAGGGGAGTTTGATGAGAATAAAGCCTGAGGAGTAGCCTTTTAGCTTTACTTTGCCCTACCTCTGTTTTCAAACTGAAGTACAGATGACAAGTTTTGTAGAATCAATTTATTTTTAATAGAAACAATGTAAGAGGCCAGTGAATTTTGAGATTAAAGACACAACGTATTTTGAAAATAAAATCTATTAATGTAAGCTTCTAAAAAGGATATCCCTAAATATGGCGTTGTATATCTACAGGATTTAGAACCCAATTGATTAATTCATTTAATGAAAATAAAATGACAAAAATCGTATTCAAGGGAATGGTTGTTTAAAATTACAGTTTCATTGGTGATAACAAAGATTAATTGAATTTAAAATTGACAAGAAGAATAATGGTCAAAATCAAAGTAAAACGAACTGACATTGAAAAAAAATATGAATTTTAAGAATGACGAATTATACAATTAAGTGAGGATGAAATAAACCAAGGTTTAGAGAAAATACTTTAGGAAATAGAGAAATAAAGCTTACAATGCCTTTTTTTAAATAATTTACTGTGAAAAATTTCAACGCTCTATCGAAAAAACTAATAATTAAATAACCATAAAATGAAGTACTTCAACTTAATTCAATTAGTTTTTGTTTTTTTAAGTGTATCAAATGGTAACACACAGGAATATTTTGAAGGTAAAATTGAGTATATGGTTACCTATGAAACGCTTAGTCCAGATATTTACGTTAGTTATCTAGAAAAGGAAATAGGGACATCTTTTACAGCATATATACAAGAAGATCGTTTTGCAATGATTTATCATGCGACCGGTGAACAAGGTTGGATGAAAGCTATTATACGTTTAGATGAAAATTATACGTACATAGAATATGAAAAATCTGACGTCATCGTAAAAACAAAATTTGGTAGCCAAGACTATAAGTTTATAGCATTAAGAAGAAATCTCAAAGACCAGAAAGAAGTTCTTGGCGAATTATGTGAATCTGTAAGTATAGAATACAACGATCAAAATTCAGATCCGTTCTATAAAAATTTTAAAGGAACGTATTACTTTAATCCTAAATACAAATTAAACACTAAGCTTTATAAAAACTATACAGAAGGATTATGGAATCTTATTACGGAAGAAACTGGGACTATTAGCCTCAGAAACGAATCTGAATATGGAAATTTATTTAAATCAGTGGAGCAAGCTACGGCTATTGAGCAAAAAAGCATTCCCAACGCTATGTTTGAACCTAATGCAGCAAAAAAGGTATATGAAAAATACAAACAATAATATTTAGTTACCGTATTTAAACGTAAATCAAAAGAACTACATATAAAAAATCCCCAATGAATTGGGGATTTTTTTAATCGTACTAAGTTGTGCTTTTATTTACTCAAATACATTTTTCTACGCGCGTATAAGTTGTAAAATTCATCATCTTTTAAACTATCAATAAACAAGATACTTTCACCGGTACTCTTCATTTCTGGGCCTAAATTTTTATTGACATTGTGGAATTTCTCAAATGAGAACACCGGCTGCTTAATCGCATAGCCTTCTAATTGAGGATTAAAGTTGAAATCCTTCACTTTTTTCTCCCCTAACATTACTTTGGTCGCATAATTCACATACGGCTCTTTATAGGCTTTTGAAATAAACGGTACGGTACGTGAAGCTCTAGGGTTGGCTTCAATGATGTACACAATATCGTCTTTTATCGCAAACTGAACATTTATAAGTCCCACGGTATTCAAGGCCAAAGCAATTTTTTTCGTGTGATCTTTTATTTGCTGCATTACAAATTCACCTAAATTAAAAGGCGGCAAGGTAGCATTAGAATCTCCTGAATGGATTCCACAAGGCTCAATATGCTCCATGATACCGATAATATACACATCTTCGCCGTCACATATAGCATCAGCCTCGGCTTCAATGGCGCCATCTAAATAATGATCTAAAAGCAGTTTGTTACCCGGAATTGATTTTAATAAATCAATGACATGCTCTTCCAATTCTTTTTTGTTAATCACAATTTTCATCCCTTGTCCTCCTAAAACATAAGAAGGTCTAATCAATAGCGGGAAGTCTAATTTATCCGCTAGCGCCAATGCTTCATCTGCTGTTTCGGCTACACCGAATTCAGGAAACGGAATGTTGTTTTCTTCTAACATTTTAGAGAAGCTACCACGGTCTTCAGCTAAATCAAGGGCTTTAAAGCTGGTACCTATAATTTTTATGCCGTACTTATCGAGTTTCTCTGCTAATTTTAATGCGGTTTGTCCGCCTAACTGCACAATTACGCCTTCTGGTTTTTCGTGTAGAATAATATCGTAAATGTGTTCCCAGAAAACAGGCTCAAAATATAATTTATCTGCGGTATCAAAATCGGTAGAAACGGTTTCAGGATTACAGTTAATCATAATGGTTTCGTAGCCACATTCTGCGGCTGCTAAAACTCCATGCACACAGCAGTAATCGAACTCTATCCCCTGCCCAATACGGTTTGGGCCTGAACCCAACACTACTATTTTCTTTTTATCTGAAACGATACTATCGTTAGCCACGTAGCGTTTTCCGTCTGCGGTTTCAATTTCTTCTTCAAAAGTTGAATAGTAATATGGCGTCATCGCTTTAAACTCCGCGGCACAGGTATCTACCAATTTAAAAACTCGGTTAATATTAAGTTCGGTGCGTTTTTTATGCACTTCACTCTCATAACAATCGAGCATATGCGCTATCTGGCGATCTGCAAAACCTTTTTGCTTAGCTTCTAGTAAAAGATCTCTAGGTAGGGTTTCAATAGTATAGGTTTCTATTTCTTTCTCTAATTTATGCAGTTCTTCGTATTGTTTTAAGAACCACATATCAATCTTGGTGATTTCATGAATTCTGCTCAACGGAATCCCTAATTGAATTGCATCATATATAATAAACACACGATCCCAACTCGGAATGGTAAGTTTGCTGATGATTTTATCATAATCTTTTAAACCTTTACCATCAGCACCTAAGCCATTTCTTTTAATTTCTAAAGACTGAGTCGCTTTATGTAAGGCTTCTTGAAACGAACGCCCAATGCCCATCACTTCACCTACCGATTTCATTTGTAAACCTAAGGTACGGTCCGATCCTTCGAACTTATCAAAATTCCAGCGTGGTATTTTAACAATCACGTAATCTAAGGTGGGTTCAAATAAAGCCGAAGTTGATTTTGTAATTTGATTATCTAATTCGTCTAAGTGGTAGCCAATCGCTAATTTCGTTGCTATTTTCGCAATTGGGTATCCTGTTGCTTTTGAGGCTAACGCCGAAGAACGGGATACTCTTGGATTAATTTCAATGGCAATAATATCTTCTTTTTCATCCGGACTAACCGCAAACTGAACATTACAACCCCCTGCAAAATCACCAATACTTCGCATCATGTGTATGGCCATATCTCGCATGCGTTGGTAGGTTCTATCCGATAAGGTCATCGCTGGTGCTACTGTGATAGAATCTCCAGTATGAATGCCCATAGGATCCATATTTTCTATTGCACAAATAATAACGACGTTATCGTTTTTATCCCGTAACAACTCTAATTCATACTCTTTCCAACCCATTAAGGCTTTGTCGATCATCACCTCGTGAATCGGCGAAATTTCTAAACCACGACTTAATAATTCATCAAAATCTTCGGCTTTGTATACGATCGATGCTCCAGCGCCTCCCAAGGTGTACGAAGCCCTGATGACCAAAGGAAAACCAAACTCCTGTGCAATTTCTTTTCCTTTTAAGAACGATGTAGCTGTTGCTTGTGGTGCCATGCCAACACCAATTTTAAGCATCAATTCTCTAAATTTCTCACGATCTTCAGTGATATTAATCGCGTCAATATCAACCCCTATTAATTCTACACCAAAATCTTTCCAAATGCCTTTTTCATCAGCCTCAATACATAAGTTTAAGGCGGTTTGGCCACCCATAGTGGGCAAAACAGCATCAATATTAGGATGTTTTTTTAAAATCTCTATGATCGATTTAGTGTTTAAAGGCTTTAAATAAATATGATCTGCCATACTCGGATCGGTCATGATGGTCGCAGGGTTACTATTAATTAAAATAGTTTCGATCCCATCTTCACGTAAAGAGCGTAAGGATTGAGAGCCTGCATAATCAAACTCACAAGCTTGACCGATTACAATAGGGCCCGATCCAATAATTAAAACAGATTTGATACTTTCTTTCTTCGGCATGGTACTGATATTTTATAGCGTGTTTTATAATTTATTTAAAAATAGACAAAAAAAAAGGTGTTACTTTAAAAAAAGTAACACCTTATATTTTGAAAATCAATTCAATCATTTATTTTTTATGTCTGTTCTCTGAAGAAACAGTTAACTTCTTTCTTCCTTTTGCTCTTCTTCTAGCAATTACTTTTCTTCCATTTACAGACGCCATGCGCTCTCTGAAACCATGTTTGTTTCTTCTTTTACGCTTTGATGGCTGGTATGTTCTTTTTTGTCCGGGCATTTTCTAATACTTTTTAATGTTTTTCAAAACCGCGGTTCTGTCCGCAAAATCTGGGCGCAAATATACAAAGAGTTTTTGCTTTCACAAATCTAATTTAAAAAATATTTAAGTTTGTTTTTATTACTTTTGCCGAATCAAAATTTAAAACCTAAAATTAACTCCATTACAAATTTACAACGACCATGTTTAACAAGATTTTTAAATTAATACTAGCCGCCTTAATCATTGCCTATGCCGTTTATCAGTTTATTGAAGGCAATATTGGAAATGGTATTTTTTTAATCCTTTTCTCAACAATTTTTATCTTTTTATATTTTAGAAACGAGATTATTCTACTCGCTTTTTTAAGAATGCGTAAGCAAGATTTAGCCGGAACTGAAAAATGGTTGTCGAAAATAAAAAATCCAGAGGCTGCTTTAACCGTAAAACAGCAAGGCTATTTTAATTATTTACACGGAATTATTTATTCACAAACTAATTTAACCACTGCCGAGAAATACTTTAAAAAAGCTTTAAAGCTTGGTTTAACGATGGATTATGATGTGGCCATGGCAAAGTTAAGTTTAGCAGGTATCGCGATGCAGAAGCGCAGAAAAAGAGAAGCTACGATGCTTTTAAACGAAGCTAAGAAGCTAGACAAACAAAATATGCTTGCTGATCAGATTAAGATGATGAAGGAGCAAATGAAGAAAATATAAGGTAAGACCTATCTGTTTTACTTCAAAAAGTACCACCTGTTGTGTCTTAACAGGATAAAATTACACTTGATACTTTTACTACATAGCCTAGTTGCGCCTAAAGGTATTTTTTACTAGGCTATTCTTTAGTGAGTGACATGTTGCAAAAAAAAAGAGAAGCTTTTAAAAGCTTCTCTTTTTTTTTGTCATTTTTTTACTGCTTACTTTGAAAACTTATAATAGCCCTTATTTGGAATTTCAATGTTGTATTTTTTTCTAGATGCATTATTTAAATGAGGCTCACGTAACCAAGGGTTGTGTCGCTTCAAGATTTTATAATTGATTTCATATTGCTTAGCAAAATCTGCAAAGTTACTGATGGGAGCATCCACTTCTACATTAAAAGTAGGTACTTGCGTGTACATATCTTCTTTGCGAATATCAAAGCCATACTTTTGCGGATGCGATAAAATTTCTTTAATCGCTAAAATTCGAAACACATAACGCCCTGTTTCCTGGCCTAATAACAAATCATAATAGGCATTGACATCTTGAGCTGTTAAGTTCTTCTGAATGCCATAAGATCCGGCATTATAAGAAGCTGCAGCTAAGGTCCAGTTTCCAAATTTAGCTTTTGACTTTTTTAAGTATTCACATGCCGCTTCAGTTGCTTTTTCAACATGGTACCGCTCATCGATATTTTCATTTATTTCCAGTCCGTATTCTTTACCCGTAGTTTTCATAATCTGCCAAAAACCAGAGGCTCCCGCTGGAGATACCACATTTTCTAAACCACTTTCTGCAACGGCTAAATATTTAAAATCATCAGGAACACCATTTTTCGCCAAAATAGGCTCTATAATGGGAAAGTATTTATTGGCTCTTTTCATTAATAAAAGGGCATTAGACTGCCAATAGGTATTGACCAAAAACTCTCGATCCACACGTTCCATAATTTCTGGATCATCGAAAGGAACTTTTTCTCCGGCAAAATTTAAATCTTCTGGAATATCAATCGCACTTATTTTATAGGTCGGACTGACATTTTTAGTGCTATTTTCCGTAGCAATTTCTCTATTTAATGGTTCATTTTCATCCGTTACATTTTGTACGGCAAAAATTAAAGTGCTGCCTACAAACAGCACACCCAATAGCATCAATATATTTTTTAAAAATTTCATAGTTATCGTGTTTATAGTAGTTCAAAGATATTGAACTGGTTTAAATTAAGGTCCTTTATATTTAAAAAGTTTAAACAAGCTGTTTATATAGAACTTTCTTTTTCTAAAATTAGTGTAGGAAGGTGCTCATTAAACCATTTATGCCGGTGAATAATCATGGTATGGGTACCATTTTTTACAGCAATACAGTTGTGCATGTTTTCTATAGGAAAAACTGCATCTTTATCTCCTTGAATATGAACTAAATTTGGCAGTGCTACCGTTTCTTTCCAGTTAATAATCTGATCTATGGACCAATCTATATAGGTCTTATCTCTAATGGATAAATATTTTTCATACAATGCTAATCGTTTTGTGACTGTTTCCCCAAAGGCATATTTTGCTAATACTTCTACATTATGCACCAAACTGGTGGGTAACAACTTATGAATTTTTGTGTACCTTGAAAATTGCATCCGTTTTGGAAACTCTTTTGATGATTTAACACTCGAAATAATAATCACTTTTCGCGTAGGGATCTGTTTGGCCATTTCTTGTACCAAGATGCCACCAAAGGAAACACCAATTAAAACTGGATTTTTATGCTTCACTAAGGCGCACATTTTTAAAGCGTATGCTTCAAGGCTTTCATTTTTTTCTGGCGTAAACCACGACAATTCATGTACTTCAAAAATTTCCGGCGACAATTTAATATGTTCAAATATTAAAGGAGATGCTGCCATGCCAGGCATTAAATAAACAGGTATTTTCAAATTAATCAGTATAAAGTAAAGAAACACAAAGCTAGGAAGTTAGTGATAATTATAGTATTTTTACGTACTTATTTTTTTTACATTACGAATATTTCACTGATAGTAATAGAAGCTCAGAACATCTGAGAACTTATATGGGTTTCAAAAAATAAATTAAATCAAAACTATATGAATGAAGTACAAATTAAGGACAATAGTTTCTTGCGTCAGTATGAAACTAATGTTGATGGTCATTTAGCAAAGATTGAGTATTCTTCACAAGAACGAAAAATTTTCTTAACGAAATTAGTTATACCTGAAGAAATCACCCAAGCGGGTTTTAAAGATGCTTTTTTAGAGGCTGTTCTTGATGATATTCAAGAAAAAAATCTCCGAGTGGTCCCAACGAGTCCTCAGATTGCAGGATTTTTAAGAAAAAACAGAAAATACAAAGATATGCTGCCTATTGGAATTCGTATTTAAACTGCAGCCATATCGAACGAAAAATATACTATCAACCTCTCCTTCGAGAGGTTTTTTTATGCTTCGACATGCGCTTCAACAAAATCAAAACGAACTAATCCGTCTTCATCAATCTTAGTTAGTGCTACTTTTTTAAGTTGATTTACCAATTCAGGATCCCAAGCGGCCTTTACTTTTACATAATTTTCGGTAAATCCATGAATGTATCCTGCTTTGTTTTCTCCTTCAAATAAAACCGTTCTTGTACTGCCTAATTGACTTTCGTAAAAAGCCCTTCTCTTTTTAACCGATAAACTTCGTAACATTTTACTGCGTTTGGTTCTGACTTTTTTGGGAACCACGTTCAACATATCAGCCGCTACCGTGTTATCGCGCTCAGAATAGGTAAAAACGTGTAAATAAGAAATATCCAATTCGTTTAAAAAATGGTATGTCTTTAGAAATAATTCGTCTGTTTCACCGGGAAAACCAACAATGACATCAACACCAATACAAGCATCTGGCATCACCTCTTTAATTTTAGTAACACGATCAACATACAAACCGCTTAAATAACGCCGACGCATCAACTTCAAAATTTCGTCACTCCCACTCTGCAAGGGAATATGAAAATGGGGTACAAAAGAATTGCTCTTGGCGACAAAGTCGATTGTTTTATTCTTTAAAAGATTAGGTTCAATAGATGAGATTCGCAACCTGTGGATGCCTTCAATTTTATCTAAAGCTTCTACTAAATCGTAAAAAGTGTGCTCATGCTTTTTGTTTCCAAACTCACCCTTCCCATAATCGCCAATATTAACTCCTGTTAAAACAATCTCCTTAATGTCTTGGGAAGCTATTTCGTAAGCATTTTTGACCACGTTAGCTAAGGTATCACTTCGAGAAATACCGCGGGCTAAAGGGATGGTGCAGTAGGTACATTTATAATCGCAACCGTCTTGTACTTTTAAAAAAGCTCGGGTTCTATCACCAATGGCATAACTGCCCACATAAAAATCAGCTTCTTCTATTTCGCACGAATGAATAGCACCAAAATTGTTTTTTGATAGGTCATTGATGTAATCCGTGATCTTAAACTTTTCGGTAGCGCCTAGCACCAAATCAACACCATCAACGGCTGCTAATTCTTCCGGTTTTAATTGTGCATAACAGCCAATGGCCGCTACAAAAGCCTCTGGGTTTACTTTTTGAGCTTGTTTGACGATATTTTTAAAGCGCTTATCTGCATTTTCAGTCACCGAACAGGTATTGATCACATACATATCGGCTTTCTCTGAAAAATCTACACGATCAAAACCTTCGTCCTGAAAGCCTCTTGCAATGGTGGATGTTTCTGAAAAATTTAGCTTACAGCCTAAGGTGTAAAATGCGACTTTCTTTTTCACTATACTACGATTTGAATTTGTGTACTGTTTATTGATTTAGTGCAAAGATAAGGCTTGGTTTAGAATGGAAATGATTTAGAAAAGAGAAAAAAGATAAGAGAGCAGAGAAAAAACACTTTATTCCAACTAAGCTCTAACAGCTATCTATTATTTAACTTTCGACATTAGACTTTAGACTAATTAATATTTTCTCCATTTTTTAGTCTCCTCGAATACATGGTTTAAAATGTCTTCATCAAGATCAGTAAATTCGACCCCTCGCCTCGCCATCATAACTTTTGCAGCTTCAAAGGCTTTTGCGGGTTGATAGCTTATAAATCCTGAAGCACCACCCCAACTAAAACTAGGGACAAAGTTTCTTGGAAAACCAGGTACATAAATATTGCAGTTGACGCCAATAACCGTTCCTGTATTAAACATGGTATTGATAGCAGACTTACTATGATCACCCATCATTAAGCCACAAAACTGAAGGCCCGTTTGTACAAAATTCTCCGTGTCATAATTCCAAATTTTTACTTTTGCGTAGTTATTTTTAAGGTTCGAGTTATTGGAATCTGCACCAATATTACACCATTCTCCCAAAACAGCATTCCCTAAATACCCTTCATGACCTTTACTTGAATAGCCAAAAATAACAGAATTACTTATTTCTCCACAAACTTTACTGTAGGGCCCAACTGTTGTCGCTCCGTAAATTTTGGCACCCATTTTAACTACTGCATGGTCACACAACGCTAAACCACCGCGAATAAGACTCCCCTCCCAAACTTCGGCATTTTTACCTATATAAATAGGCCCTTCAGTAGCGTTTAAAATGCTATGTTCTACTTTTGCCCCTTCTTCAAGAAAAATATTTTCTGGACAAATTAAACGGTTCGTGTCAGATATAGGCTCACTTGTTCTGCCTTCGGTGATCAAATCAAAATCGGCCTGTAAAGCTTCCGCATTTTTAGAAAAAATATCCCATGTTTTTTCAATTCTAAATACGTCGCCTTGAAACTCTATGGCTTCATAGGTCTCAAAATTAACCTCCTCTTGTGTGTCGCTGGTATAAAAAGCAATTACATCTTCCCCGTAAAAAACAGCTTGGTTCTCCGTTAACTCGGTGACCATATCCACCAATTCTTTAGTCGGTAAAAACGAAGCATTGATTAAAACATTCTGTTCCATTTCAACCATGGGGTACTTTACAGACAGGTATTCTTCTGTAATCGTGGTCGTGGTACTTTTTAAATAATGCTCCCACTTTTCTCGAATCGTCAGTATGCCAATACGGATTTCGGCGACCGGTCGCGTAAAAGTAAATGGCAACAGTGCCTTACGAACGGTGCCATCAAAAAGTATGTAATTCATTTGGTTAGTTTTTAGGCAAAAATAAAAAAAGTCACGCTCCGATATCTATCAGTGCGTGACTTTATTTTTATAAAAGTAAAGAAATACTATTACTTCTTAAATTTGTCGTACTTATTTTTGAATTTATCAATACGTCCAGCAGTATCTACCAATTTAGCTTTACCTGTATAGAATGGGTGCGATGTTCTTGAAATCTCCAATTTTATTAATGGATATTCTACACCATCAACCTCTAAAGTTTCTTTTGTATCAGCAGTAGACTTCGTTAAAAAAACATCTTCGTTAGACATGTCTTTAAAAGCAACTAATCTATAATTCTGTGGGTGTATATCTTTTCTCATGAGTTTAAAACTTTATAACTTGTATTTTTCGAGGTGCAAATTTAAAATTTTTTCCGGATATACCAATAGATAATGATAAAAATATACTACAATTATTACTTCCTTGGTATTTAAACAAAATAATAAAGATTATTTTTGCCTCACAAGCGCAAAATTACACAAAATTGAAAACAACAAGCTCATCAAACATTAAAAACTTAGTATTCCCTGTGGCCATTGTATTTGCTTTGGCAAGGATACTTTTAGATCTAGGTCTTAAACTCATAGAAACCAGCGCAATACCCTATTACTCATCCTTTTTTATTGCAGCTGTTTTCGAAATTATTGCCATTGTTTACCTGATAAAAAAATATAAAAAAAACAACGAAGAACTATTATCGCTCAGTGAAGCATTAATTGTAGGTGTCATGTTTATGGTTATCGTGGGTACTTTATTTGCCTTACAGTCCTTTTTATACGACACGTATATAAACCCAGAATTTCAAAAAAATGCCGCATTAGAATTCGCTAATCTTTATGGCAAGGGTGCTGATGTAGAAAAAATGATGATTGGCGAGGAAAACATACAAGCAACAAGTTCTATTTTCAGTATTTTCACCAGTATTCTTAAATTTTCTTTATTAGGTATTTTAATTTCATTTATTGTAGGAAGCATCTTAAGAAATAGATAAGTACAAAAAAGACAGACGATTAACATGACAGCAAATCAGACTAAAATTTTAAAATTTGGCACTAATTACGGCCTCTTAACAGGTTTTGTTGTAGTACTATACACCATCATTACGGTTGCATTAGGCTTGCTATATGACAAAAGCATCACCAAGGCCTTTATTGGATTATTAGTACTTGTACTCCCCATAAGTTTTTCCATAGCCACTTTTAAAAAACAAAATAACAACTCGCTTAGCATAAGCGAGGCATTAGGTGTTGGCATCATCACAGCATTAATGGCTTCCTTAGTAATTATTATATTCACCTATTTGCTAAGCAACTTTATTATTGATGATTATTGGGAAGTATCCGCTGCAAATAGTCGCATAGCCTTGCAACAGCAATTTCCTAAAATAACAGAAGACCAGATAAATGACAAAGTAACTTCGCAACTAGAGCTTTCCTGGATTACGTATCCACTTATTCTTTTATTTAATGCAGCGATTGGCTTTATCACCTCCTTTATTACAGGGATGGTCTTAAAAACAAAAGAGACTTTTAGATAATTAATTAGTTGTAGCGTGGCTTTTTTACGTAAATTGATGCTAATTAGGTAATTAGTACTATAAAAATCAATTTAAAATGGAAGAACTAACGCTTAAAACAAGAAAATTCTCATTGAACTTCGGCGTTCTTTTTGGAGTGTTTAGCATTGTATTTAGTTTAATGCTATATTCCTCCGATTTACAATATGAAAATGGCATATTGGTTCAGACGATCCCTTATGTATTATTAGCTATAGCGATTATTCTAGGTATTAATCAATTTAAAAAAGCAAATAATGGTTTTTTAAAGTTGAAACAAGGTGTAAAAATCGGTGTTTTAGCAGCTTTTATAGGTGCCCTCATTGCTGCTATTTATTATTATGTTTTTGTAAATTTTATTCAACCTGATTTTTTAGATAAGCTATTTGAAATACAAAAACAGCAGGCCATGGAAGCTAACCCGTCATTATCGATTGAACAAATGAATCAAGGTGTAGAAATGCAAAAACAATTTGCTTGGATTTTTTACCCAGCAATAGTATTTCTTTATACTCTTTTTGGTCTAATTGTTGGATTGGTCACTGGATTAATTATGAAAAAAGAAAAGTCAGCTTTTTAAACTCAAAATTGTATTTTTGAAAATATTTTCAGAAATAGTGCATGAACTTATCTATCGTAATACCTTTATTAAACGAAGAAGAATCCTTACATGAACTTCATCAATGGATTGTTTCTGTCATGGAGGCCCACCAACTTTCCTGTGAAATTATTTTTATTGATGATGGCAGCACGGATACTTCTTGGCAAAAAATAATCGAAATTTCTAATCAAGATCCTCGTGTTCAAGGCATACGATTTTTAAGAAATTATGGTAAATCGCAAGCATTACATGCCGGTTTTAAGGCTACTAAAGGCGATGTAGTAATTACAATGGATGCAGATTTACAAGACAATCCTGAGGAAATCCCAGAATTATACCGGCTTATTATAGAAGAACAATACGATTTAGTATCGGGCTGGAAAAAAAAGCGCTACGATGCTGTGTTGAGTAAAAACCTACCTTCAAAACTATTTAATTGGGCGGCACGGAAAACAAGCGGCGTGCAGCTAAATGACTTTAACTGTGGTTTAAAAGCTTTCAACAAAACGGTGGTTAAAAACATAGAAGTTTCAGGAGAAATGCATCGCTACATTCCTGTATTAGCCAAAAATGCAGGGTTTTCAAATATTGGTGAAAAAATAGTACAACACCAAGCGCGAAAATACGGCAAAACAAAATTTGGCATGGAGCGTTTTATTAATGGTTTTCTAGATTTAATTACCATTTGGTTTGTTTCCAAATTCGGAAAACGCCCCATGCATTTATTCGGCGCACTAGGGGTTATGATGTTTATCATCGGTTTTGGATTTTCATTATATTTAGGGATTGATAAATTATTTATTCATCAAACAGGACGATTAATAACCGATAGACCACAATTTTTTATCGCCTTAACGGCTATGATCATTGGAACTCAGTTATTTTTAGCAGGCTTTTTAGGAGAAATCATGGTGCGTGCTAAGAAGAATGAAACTAGGTATACAATTGCAGAAACAGCAAATAGCAATTAGTTGTTAGTTTCTAGTTGTTAATAACCAGTAGCTAGTTATGAAAAGTTGAAAATTAAAAAATTTAAGAAGAAGCGTTAAGCGTGAGGCGTTAAGCGTACAGCAAAAAATAAATATTACATTCATGGAAGACATACTAAACACAGCCAAAGCTTGGTTATCAAGCCCTTTCGATAAAAAAACTAGAGACGAAGTTCAAGAGTTAATAGCTGCGAATACCGAAGAATTAAAGGATCGCTTTTATAAGAATATGGAGTTCGGAACAGGGGGTATGCGCGGTATTATGGGTGCTGGCACCAACAGAATTAATAAATATACCTTAGGAAAAAGCACTCAAGGATTGAGTAATTACTTAAAGCAAACCTACAAGAACGAGGCGATTAAAGTGGTTATTGCTTACGATTGTCGCCACAATAGTGATACCTTGGCGAAAACAGTAGCCGAAGTTTTTTCGGCAAACGGTATTCATGTTTATTTGTTTTCTGAACTAAGAACCACACCCGAATTGTCGTTTGCGGTACGCCATTTAAAATGCCATGCCGGCATTGTCTTAACGGCATCACACAATCCGCCAGAATATAATGGCTATAAAGTATACTGGACAGATGGTGGACAAATTGTACCTCCTCAAGACACGGCTATCGTTTCTGAAATAAATTCATTGGCGTTCGAGGATATTAATTTTGAAGCAAAACCTGAGTTAATTAGTTTAATCGATAAAGAAGTAGATGAAGCCTTTATTTCTGAATCTGTGGCTAAAGGAAGCTTTAATGCAAAAGGAAAAGATGATTTTTCAATTGTATTTACCTCCTTACACGGTACTTCAATTACGGCTATTCCTGAGGTTTTAAAGCGTGCAGGCTATAAAAACGTAACGATTATAGAAGAACAAGCAAAGCCTGACGGTAATTTCCCAACAGTAGTTTCTCCAAACCCAGAGGAACCAGAAGCACTCTCTATGGCGATTAAAAAAGCAGAAGAACTAGGCGCGGATATGGTAGTCGGTACAGATCCAGACAGTGATCGTTTGGGGGTTGCCGTTCGTAACTTAGAGGGCCAAATGGAAATTTTAAACGGGAACCAGGCCATGGTCCTTATGACAAAATTTCTTTTAGAAAAGCAAAAACAAGAAGGATTTAAAGGCAATGAATTTACAGCCTCTACTATTGTTTCCACACCAATGATGGAAGCGATGTCGAATGCTTACGGCGTAGAATATAAAACGGCCTTAACGGGTTTTAAGTGGATCGGAAAAATGATTAAAGATTTCCCGAACCAACATTTTATAGGTGGTGGTGAAGAGAGTTTTGGCTACATGGTAGGCGATTTTGTACGTGATAAAGATGCTGTTACTTCTACCCTCCTCGCTTGTGAAATTGCAGCCGATGCCAAAGCAAAAGGAAGTTCTTTTTATAAAGATTTGATTGATTGTTATGTAGCTTATGGCTTCTACAAAGAAAAATTAATTTCTCTCACTAAAAAAGGAATGGATGGCGCTGCCGAAATTAAGCAGATGATGATCGATTTCAAGGAAAACCCTGTTGTTGCGATCGACGGTTCTAAAGTCATTATAGTAGATGACTACAACACATCGACTTCTAAAAACATAAAAACTGGAGAAGTTACTAAAATTGATATTCCAACGTCTAACGTTTTAATTTACACCACAGAAGACGGGACTAGAATGGCCGCAAGACCAAGTGGTACCGAGCCTAAAATAAAATTTTATTTCAGTATCAACACGACGCTTGATAAAGCTGAAAATTTTAAAAAGGTAAATGCAGCATTAGAAGCTAAAATAGCACGGATTTTGAGTGAACTCAAATTGTCGTAATGGAGTATTATAAAAAAATTCTTCGCTTTGCGAAACCCTATGCTAATTACGGCTACTTAAATATTTTTTTTAATGTGCTTTATGCCTTGTTTAGTGCGCTTTCATTTGCGGCTCTTATTCCAATGCTCGATGTACTTTTTAATAAAACTGAAAAAGTATTTACAGCGCCCGTCTATACGGATATTGCGCATATTAAAGATTATTTACAAGCCTATATCAATTACAGAGTAACCGCTTATTCTGGTGATGATGAAATGAAAGGTCTTGTTCTAGTTATTGGTTTGGTCTTAATTTTGTTCCTCTTAAAAAACTTTTTCAATTACTTGGCGATGTATTTTATTACTTTTTTGAGAAACGGAGTCTTAAAAGACATTCGAAATAAAATGTATGAGAAAATTACAGAATTGCCTTTATCTTTTTATTCTGAGAAAAGAAAAGGCGATGTTATTGCGCGGATTACTTCCGATGTATTAGAGATTCAACATTCGTTTTTATCGGTTTTAGAATTAATTGTTCGGGAACCGCTGACGATTTTATTTACCATAGTAATTATGTTTGGCATTAGCGCTAAACTTACCTTTTTTGTATTCATTTTTATTCCTATCGCGGGACTCATTATTTCAAGTATTGGAAAAACTTTAAAGAAAAAATCAGATAATGTTCAAAGAGAACAAGGCGAATTTTTATCGATTACCGAAGAAACTCTTAGTGGCCTAAAAGTAATTAAAGCCTATAATGCAGAATCACGTTTTAACACGGCCTTTAAAAACTCTACGAATCGTTTTTTTAAATTTTCAAACATCTTATTAAACAGACAAAATTTAGCCTCACCCACAGGAGAGTTTTTAGGAATTTTAGTTATTGGGGTACTCTTATGGTTTGGCGGCAAAATGGTTTTAATAGAAAACACTTTAGATGCTTCTTCTTTTATTGCGTATATGGGTTTAGCCTATAATATCCTTACACCAGCAAAAGCGATTAGTAAAGCATCTTACGGCGTTAAAAAAGGCAATGCCGCCGCCGAACGTGTTTTAGAAATCTTAGAAACCGAAAATACGATTACCGAAATAGAAAATGCGATTACTAAGTCAGACTTTGAGACAAGTGTTGAAATAAAAAATATAAGCTTCAAATATGAAGCTGACTACGTGCTTAAAAACTTTAACCTGACCGTTCCAAAAGGACACACCGTAGCCTTAGTAGGACAATCTGGTAGTGGAAAAAGCACCATCGCAAACTTAGTTACGCGTTTTTATGATGTCACTGAAGGCGAAATATTGATCGATTCAATCAATATAAAGGACTTCAAAAAGGATTCCCTTCGGGGCCTTTTAGGGCTAGTATCTCAAGATTCGATTCTGTTTAATGATACGGTTAAAAACAACATCAGTTTAGGGAAAGAAAATGCCACAGATGAAGAAATTACAGCAGCAGCAAAAATTGCCAATGCACATGATTTTATAGCTGAATTGCCAGATGGTTATGATACCAATATCGGCGATAGTGGTAATAAGTTAAGTGGCGGCCAAAAGCAACGCTTGTCGATCGCCCGAGCGGTTTTAAAGAATCCACCTATCATGATTCTCGATGAGGCTACCTCAGCCTTAGATACGGAAAGTGAGCGTTTAGTGCAAGATGCCTTAGAAAAAATGATGCAAAACAGAACCTCTATTGTCATTGCACATCGATTATCTACCATTCAAAATGCAAATACTATCGTAGTACTTCAAAAAGGGGAAATCGTAGAACAAGGTTCACATGCTGAATTATTAGCAGCAAACGGAGTTTATAAAAAGTTAGTGACGATGCAGTCTTTGGGGTGATTTGGTTGCTGGGTGTTGTTTATCAATTGCTAGTAAAAGTTCCTCACCTCGACTGCGCTCAGTACAAGGGTTTTATATTTTGGTTTTTTTTAGTACCTATGGGTTACCCATTCTTCCTATAAAACAAATAGTACCAGTAAATCGTTCACGAATTACATAGACAAAAGGCCGGTTCACTACAAAAGCTGGTGGAACCGAAGTATTTACAACTTCAATTCCAGTGACCGCAGCGGCCTCAGTCCCTTCTTCATTTACTTCAATAAACGTTTTCTGCAATACCCTCGAAATTCGCAATCGTGCCTCTTTACTTATCTTACTTAAATCAGCGGCATCTGTAAACATAATCCCCAAACCTAGGTCGGTAAGATCATCATTTAATCCATTTTCATAAGACGATTTAAAACGAGGTAAACCAATAGAAAGCTGTCCTTTACGAGCATCCGTAAAAATAGTTTCCCAAACTTCTGAGTTTAAATTGTCAATGACCTCATTGGTAGTTATATTCTCGTTCGGAAGCAAAACAACCATTTCAAAGCGATTTTCTTTATACGGCAAAACAATAGCAGAGAACAACGCTGATCTGTAATTTAAGACATTAGCTTGCATGTTCATCATAGAAACCTCTTTACTGGTTTCTGGACTGGTAAAAAAAAGTGCTAATTGCGTTTTATCCTTGTCAAACTTAAACTGCCATTCCGACTTAAAATAGGTGGCATTTGCCAAAAAAAGTACAGTTTCAGCATCAAACCCATCAACTAACTTATCTATTTTACCGTTTGTATTTTTACTGGTCCAATTATTTATTTTACTTACCGTACTTGGATCTTGAAAATCAACATTCGCAACTTCACTCATGTAAAACTCCTTATTGGTATTTATAAAAGCCGGTTCTATCGGAAAATCATTCTGAGCCCAAATAGCATTTGCCAGATCAAATGAAACCCCACTGGAATTTGCCCTAAGTGACGCCATTAGCATTTGATTAAAAGCATTTACTTCGGCCAAACTAAACCCATTACCAAGTGTTGCATCAAAAGCATTTTTAGTTTCGCCTCCCACGCCGTTATGAACCATGCCTAAGGCTAATGACAAACTGATTGGAGACAGCATATAATTAGGCTTATCCTCATTCTGGGCAACTGTTTTGAAAAAATCAATAGCAAAATGATTATTTCTCGCAATCATAGCTTTTGCCGCGATTGTCTGCAACTCAGGATTTTCTTCAAAAACTGTTTCCTCCGTTTGGTTTTCGCAGGAAAAAATTAAGATCAAATAAAGAAACAATGGTACTATATAAAGTTTCATAATAGTATGTATTTACTATAAAGATGCACAAAATTGAAATAGTTGCGTTTTAAAAATAAGAATTGAACTAAACCTTTTCGTATTTTTAAAGTCTTATAGACAGCATTAGATCAAATAATTTGGTATCAGAAGAACTTTTAGTAAAGCAATTGCAAGCACCTACGACTCAGGCGTCTGCTTTTCAGTTATTGGTGAATACCTATAAAGAGCGGTTGTATTGGCACATCAGAAGAATTGTTCTAGACCATGATGATACCGATGATGTTTTGCAAAACACTTTTATTAAAATTTTCAGAAACATAGCTGGTTTTAAAGGCGAAAGTAAATTATACTCTTGGATGTACCGGATTGCCACCAACGAAGCCTTAAGTTTTATTAAAGAAAAAACTAGAAAATTAGGCAACAATGACATGGAAGTGCAGCAAAAAATGATTGAAAATTTAGAAAGTGATGTTTATTTTGAAGGTGATTTTATACAGTTACAGCTCCAAAAAGCCCTTGCTACCCTGCCAGAAAAACAAAAATTAGTATTTAATATGAAGTATTTTGATGAATTAAAATATGAAGAAATTTCTGAAATTCTTGAAACTTCTGTTGGCGCATTAAAGGCCTCATACCATTTAGCAGTAAAAAAAATTGAAAGCTTTTTAATCGAGAATTAAACCTTTTAACACATTGATAGTCTTATAAATAATGAATAAAAAACTAAACGGATTTAAAATACCTGAAGACTACTTTGATGATTTTACCCATAAGTTAATGGCTAAAATCTCAGAGGAAGGCACTGTTGTAACTAAGCGCGATGGCTTTAAAGTTCCAGAAGCTTATTTTGACTCGTTGTTTCGTAACATTGAAACTAAAATAAATAGCCCTGCACCAAAAGTTATACAGCTTAACCCAACAAAAAAATATTACTATGCTGCTGCTGTCGCGGCTGTGCTACTATTTTTTATCGGTCTTAACTTAAACACTACTGCTGAAATTACTTTTGATGATCTCGCAATTTCTGATATTGAAAGCTATTTTGAAGAAAACGATTTAGATTTTAGTACATACGAACTTGCTGAAATGTTACCTATTGATGAATTAGAGATTAAAGACATCATCGACCATCAATTAAATGATGAAAACATCATCGATTATATAGATAATAGTACGGACACTTTTGAAGAATTAAATTTTGATCCCAATGAATAATTTAAAAAAAATACTACTCTTAACATTCCTATTTACAAGTGCCTTATTTTATGGCCAACGTGACGTAGATAAGGATAAAATAAAAACACTAAAAATTGCATTTATAACCGAAAAATTAAATTTATCGTCTCAAGAAGCACAAGGTTTTTGGCCAATCTATAACGATTATCAAGCCGAAAAAGACAAATTGCGCCAAAAAGAATATGTGGAAATTCAATCTAAAATAAATGATGCCGATAAGCTATCTGAAAAAGAAGCCGCAACACTTTTAGATAAAGTAATGCTGCACGAAGACGACGAAAATAAAATACTAGAAAACTTTATGGGTAAGGTAACTAAGGTTATAAGCGCAAAGAAAACACTTTTACTATTGCGTTCCGAAGAAGAGTTTAAAAGACAGCTGATTCGTCAATACCACGAAAAAAATAGAAAAAGTAACCCTTAGACCGATTTCACCCCTATTTGAAACTGAGTTTAGCAATTCTATTTTTCCCTGCGGCGTAGGCGACGGAATCATTTTTAAATCGAAGGGTATAAAATGCTTCCTTTGATAATTCACTCCAAGTACTGCCCATATCTTTAGAGTAACTAATTCCTGTAAAACCGATGGCAATTAAGCCTTTTCCGTCTGAATTAGGCACAAATTGAACACAACTTTTATAGGAAGGTGCTAGTCCATCGGCTACCAATTTCCATGTTTTACCTCCATCCATAGTCAATGCTTTATTCTTTGCGTTTTCTTCTGGCTTGGTATAATCACCACCAATCGCAAAACCGATCTGGTCATCATAAAAATCAATACTGTAAATACCTTGAGTGGCCTCAGCATGCATAACGGGTGTTTGTATAAGCTCCCAGTTTTTTCCCTTATCTGCAGAGTAAAAAACACGTGCTTTGGTGGTAGCCACCCAAGTTTTATTGCCTATGGTTTTAATATTCGTATTACTCGCAGCGAAAGCCCCTTCACCTTCTATTCCAGCAGGCAATTCGGAACAAGGAACCTTGTCCCAAGTTTGGCCGCCATTTCTAGTGATGATAACCGACAAACAACCTTCCATGCTGTCACCAATAGCAATTCCTTCTTGATCATTCCAAAAAGTCATCGCATCATAAAAAACGGCTTCAGCCTCTTCTTTATACACCAATTCAAATTCTCCTGCATCGCCCGTTTTATACAACAAAGCAGGATTCGCAACAGACAGTACAAACACATCTTTCGAAGTGTGCGCTATAGCCCTAAACTCTGGTAGAATAGAATCGAACTGCTGTGTTTTTGTAAAAACTTTCCCGTTCGCTAAATCCATAGATCCTATAAATCCCTTATTCGCTGAAAAAGCCAAGCTTTCACCTATAATTTCAATTGCCCTAATACTTAAAGAATCTTCGTAGATGGTTTCTACACTTACAGAACTAAATATTTTCATTTGCTTTTCTTCTTGACAAGAAAATAGACCTATTGAAAAAACTACGAGTAGTACATATTTCATTTTGATTGAATTTTAGTGGTTGAGCATGCAAATAACAAAAGTCTACTAGTAAATGTCGAAAGCTTATAGACATTTGACTTTCGACCTATAGACATTTGACTTTCGACCTTAGACTTTCTGGCATATATATTAATTTGATCAAAAATAAAAGGAATAGGTTCTAAAACAATACCTTTGCAGCCTTAAATTTATAAAATACAAACAATGAAACTACATAGAAATTTGGTATTTGCCGTGGTTGATGCCTTAAACCTAATTTTTAATGAAGGAGAATATGCCGATAAAGTAGTTCAAAAAGTATTGAAATATGATAAACGATGGGGTGCTCGTGATAGAGGTTTTATCGCTGAGACTACCTATGAAATTGTACGTTACAAACGTTTATATACCGAAATTGCAGAAGTAAAAGCACCATTTAGTCGTCCTAATTTATTTCGATTATTTGCTGTTTGGGCAGTATTAAGAGGTATTGAGTTGCCTGATTGGAAGCAAATTGAGCCAGTTCCAGAACGTAAAATAAAAGGGCGCTTTGATGAGCTGTCAAAAATTAGAAAGTTTAAAGAATCTATCCCTGATTGGATCGATGAATTAGGTGAAAAATCTTTAGGAGAAAAACGTTGGACAAAGGAGTTGAATGCCTTAAACCAACAGGCAGAAGTAATTTTAAGGGTCAATACCTTGAAAACAACCAAGGAAGCCTTACGACAAGAGCTTCTAGAAAACGGAATCGACTGTGAACCGATTAAAGGGTATCCAGATGCCCTTAAGCTAGCAGAACGCGGAAACGTTTTTACGACCGAAGCCTTCAAAAATGGATTCTTCGAAGTGCAAGACGCTTCATCTCAATTAGTTGCAGCCTTTTTAGATGTACAACCAGGGCAACGGGTTATTGATACCTGCGCTGGTGCTGGGGGTAAAACATTGCATATTGCAGCCCTTATGGAAAATAAAGGGCAATTGATTGCTATGGATATTTACGAAAACAAATTAAAAGAACTGAAACGAAGAGCCAAACGTAACGGTGCTTTTAATATTGAACCAAGGGTCATAGACTCTACCAAGGTTATCAAAAAATTAGCCGAAAAAGCAGATCGTATTTTAATTGATGCGCCTTGTACCGGATTAGGTGTTTTACGCAGAAACCCTGATGCGAAATGGAAATTACAACCTGAATTTTTAGAGCAAATAAAAGCCACACAACAAGAAATTTTACGCAGTTATAGCAGAATGCTAAAACCAGAAGGTAAAATGGTCTATGCTACCTGTTCTATTCTACCCCAAGAAAATAACGATCAAGTAAAATCATTTTTGGCCTCTCCGGAAGGGGCAGATTTTAGATTACTAAAAGAAAACAAAGTATCTGCTGCTGAAAGTGGCTATGATGGTTTTTATATGGTGTTGTTGGAGAAAGTGGCAACGAAAAGTAAAACATCCTAATTTTTAAAGTAATCAACAATCCACCCAAAAACTGTTAACTATTCTCAAAAGAATTTTACTTAAAAAATCGTAAATTTGCCCTTTCTTAAAACGAACAACACGCGCAAATGATTCACTTTTTCGGAAACACCAACACCAAAGTTTTTGCTGTACAAACCAAAAACGAACTTTCAGAAGAAAATACAACAAAATTAAGCTGGTTATTTGGGAACCAAGCTAAAATAAATATGGCGTCATTAGACGCCTTTTTTGTTGGCCCGAGAGCAGCCATGATTACACCTTGGAGCACCAATGCCACCGAAATTACTCAAAATATGGGTATCGAAGGGATTATCAGAATCGAAGAATTCAAAGCTTCGAACGCTGATGACCAAAACTTTGACCCTATGTTGTTGCAAAAATATAAGAACCTCAATCAAGCTATTTTTAGCGTAGCCATTTCTCCAGAAAAAATTCTTGAAATTGATGATATTGCGCAATACAACCAAAAAGAAGGTTTAGCGCTTAACAATGAAGAAGTTGATTATCTGAATAACTTGGCCAAAAAATTAGGTAGAAAACTAACAGATTCAGAGGTTTTCGGATTTAGCCAAGTAAATTCTGAACACTGTCGCCATAAAATATTCAATGGTACTTTTGTTATTGATGGTCAAGAAATGCCATCATCATTATTCAAACTCATCAAAAAAACATCCCAAGAGCATCCGAATAGCATTGTATCTGCTTATAAAGACAATGTGGCTTTTGTAAAAGGTCCTAAAGTGGTGCAGTTTGCACCAAAAACTGCTGATAAGCCCGACTTCTACCAAGAGCAAGATTTTGATTCGGTGATTTCTTTAAAAGCAGAAACGCATAACTTCCCCACGACCGTAGAGCCCTTTAATGGTGCTGCTACCGGTGCCGGTGGTGAAATTAGAGATCGATTAGCAGGTGGAAAAGGGTCCCTTCCTTTAGCTGGAACTGCGGTTTATATGACGGCATATTCGCGATTAGAAGAAGGTCGTCATTGGGAAAACGGCATGCCAGCTCGCGAATGGTTATACCAAACGCCAATGGATATCTTAATCAAAGCATCGAACGGAGCTTCTGATTTTGGAAATAAATTTGGACAACCCTTAATCTCTGGTTCTGTTTTAACTTTTGAGCATGCTGAGACTTCGACCACGCTCAGCCACCGCAGATTAGCTTATGACAAAGTCATTATGCAAGCAGGTGGTATAGGCTATGGAAAAGCAGAACAAGCGATAAAAGACAAACCGCAAACAGGTGATAAAATTGTAATTCTGGGTGGCGATAACTACCGAATCGGAATGGGTGGTGCAGCTGTTTCGAGTGCAGACACAGGCGAATTTAGTGCTGCTATTGAATTAAACGCAGTGCAACGCTCTAACCCTGAAATGCAAAAACGTGCTGCCAATGCAGTACGAGGCATGGTAGAAAGTGATATAAATACCATTGTTTCTATCCATGATCATGGTGCTGGTGGTCATTTAAATTGCTTATCAGAATTGGTAGAGGAAACAGGAGGGAAAATAGATTTAGACCAACTCCCTGTCGGTGATCCTACACTTTCTGCAAAAGAAATTATCGGGAACGAATCACAAGAACGTATGGGCTTAGTGATTGGTAAAAAAGATATTGATCTACTAAAGCGTATTGCCGATAGAGAACGTTCGCCTATGTACGAAGTTGGTGAGGTAACTGGGAATGATCGCTTTACCTTCGAATCGAAGACTACAGGTGAAAAACCTATGGATTTAGCTTTGGAAGATATGTTTGGTAGCTCTCCGAAAACCGTCATGAATGATATTAGCGTAAAAAGAAACTACGATGATCCGGAGTATTCTTTAGAGTTTTTTCATGAGTATTTAGATCAGGTACTACAATTAGAAGCTGTAGCGTGTAAAGATTGGCTAACCAACAAAGTAGATCGTTGCGTAGGTGGAAAAGTAGCCAAACAACAATGTGCAGGCCCCTTTCAGCTACCTTTGAACAATTGTGGCGTTATGGCTTTAGATTACAAAGGTAAAGAAGGTATTGCTACCTCTATTGGTCATGCCCCTATTGCGGCTTTAATCAATCCCGCAGCTGGTAGTAAAAATGCCATTACCGAAGCACTTACGAATATTATTTGGGCACCCTTGAAAGATGGTTTACAATCTGTTTCCTTGTCTGCGAATTGGATGTGGCCTTGTAAAAATGAAGGTGAAGATGCACGTTTATACGAGGCTGTGCAAGCGGTGTCTGACTTTTCAATTGCCTTAGGGATCAACGTACCTACCGGAAAGGATTCACTTTCCATGAAACAAAAATATAAAGATGGCGATGTCATTTCTCCGGGCACTGTCATCATTTCAGCCGCTGGGAATTGCAATGATATTACTAAAGTGGTCGAGCCTGTATTGCAGAAAAAAGGCGGCTCCGTTTATTATATCAATCTATCTCAAGATGCTTATAAATTAGGTGGGTCTTCTTTTAACCAAATTCAAAATAAAATAGGTAGCGATGCACCAACGGTTACCAATGCTGCTTTTGTAAAAAATACGTTTAATACCATTCAAACCTTAATCAAAGAAGGGCAAATTTTAGCAGGACATGATGTAGCTTCTGGAGGATTAATCACAACGTTACTTGAAATGTGTTTTGCTGATATTGACTTAGGAGCAGCATTAGACTTGACAAGTTTAGGAGAAGTAGACACGATTCAATTGCTTTTTTCAGAAAATTCAGGCATCGTTTTTCAAGCCAAAGAGGATAAGGTGGTAGAAGAAGTTTTAGCCAAAGCTAAGATTGATTTCCATGCGATCGGGAAAGTAACTTTAGAACCTATGCTCCGCATTAAAAATGGAAGTATGGAGATGGGCTTAAACATCAATACACTTCGGGATACCTGGTTTAAAACATCGTATTTATTAGATAACAAACAAACTGCAAACGGCTTGGCAAAGGTTAGATTTGATCAGTATAAGATGCAAGCTTTAGCCTATAATTTTCCTGAGAATTTTACGGGCACAATTGCGAGTGAAGCAAAGTTATCTGTTAAAGGTGAACAGCATACTCCTCTCAACGACCGACCCAAAGCAGCAATTTTAAGAGAAAAGGGAAGCAATTCAGAACGTGAAATGGCCAATGCCATGTTTCTTGCTGGCTTTGATGTAAAAGATGTACACATGACCGATTTAATTTCAGGTCGTGAAACTCTAGAAGATATTCAATTCATTGGCGCCGTTGGCGGATTTTCTAATTCAGATGTTTTAGGAAGTGCCAAAGGATGGGCAGGTGCTTTTAAATACAATGAAAAAGCGAATACGGCATTGAAGAATTTCTTTGCCAGGCCTGACACGTTATCTGTTGGTATTTGTAACGGTTGCCAGTTATTTATGGAATTAGACTTGGTCAATCCAGAACACCATACCCATGGCAAAATGACTTATAATGATTCCCTAAAGCACGAAAGTAATTTTACATCAGTTGTTATCCAAAAAAATAATTCTGTAATGCTTTCTTCTTTAGAAGGCGCTAAACTAGGAGTTTGGATTTCTCACGGAGAAGGTAAATTTAGTTTACCACTTTCAGAGTCGGACTATACTATTGTGGCGAAATATGGCTATGAAAACTATCCAGCTAACCCAAATGGTAGTGATTTTAATACGGCTATGCTATGTGACAAAACAGGTCGACATTTGGTAACCATGCCTCATATTGAACGATCTATATTTCCTTGGAACTGGGCACACTACCCTACCGATAGAAATGATGAAGTTTCACCTTGGTTAGCTGCTTTTGTAAATGCACGAAAGTGGATTGAGAACAACTAAAAAATGTATTTAAAGCCTTAAAAAAACAAAGACTGCCTAATGAAATTTAAGTAGTCTTTGTTTGTATTAGATTATAAATTGCTCAAAAAATCGTTAATATTTTTATCAATCTCATTTTAATACTCTCTTTTTTCTTATTTTGCAGTGACAATCCAGAATTACCCTATGCAGAATACAACCCGCCTTTTCGATTTTCCTTATTATCAATTAGAAAAATATAACCTCAAAGTTGCTCTTGCTACAAAATATAATGAAAATTGGGTTACTACCTCGACAAAAGAATATATTGACAAAGCCAATGCCATAAGCAGAGCACTACTTCGCTTGGGAGTAAAAACAAATGATAAAATTGCCATAATTTCTATGTCTAACAGAACAGAATGGAATATTATGGATATTGGAGTTTTACAATTAGGTGCCCAAAACGTACCTGTTTATCCTACGATATGTGAAGATGATTATGCTTACATACTAAATCATTCTGAGGCTACGTATTGCTTCGTTTCATGTAATGAAGTATATCAAAAAGTGAAAGCTATTCAAGATCAGGTACCCACGCTGAAAGACGTATATTCTTTTGATGAAGTACCGAACTGTAAAAATTGGAATGAAGTTTTAGCTTTAGGGGAAGACACAGCTAACCAAAATGATGTTGAAAACCTTAAAAATGCCGTAAAACCTAGTGATTTAGCCACCTTAATTTATACTTCTGGAACTACAGGAAGACCCAAAGGCGTTATGTTATCACATTCTAATTTGGTGAGTAATGCTTTAGAGAGTTTTAAAAGAATACCGATAGAGCTTGGCAATTCAAAATCATTAAGCTTTTTGCCCGTTTGTCATGTGTATGAACGCATGTTGATTTACTTGTACCAATACTGTGGAACGAGTATTTATTTTGCTCCTATTGATCAAATTAGTGAATATGCAAAAGAAGTAAAACCGAATGTGATGACCGCTGTTCCGCGCTTATTAGAAAAAGTGTACGATAAAATTATCGCAAAAGGAACAGATTTAACGGGACTTAAGAAAAAATTATTCTTTTGGGCAGTAGCCTTAGGTTTACAATACGAACCTTACGGGCAGAATGGCTGGTGGTACGAGAAAAAATTAGGCTTAGCCAGGAAGTTAATTTTTAGTAAATGGCAAGATGCCTTGGGTGGAAACTTATCCGTTATGGCCTCTGGTAGCGCAGCATTGCAGCCCCGTTTAGCTCGAATTTTTAATGCGGCTCAATTTGGCGTCATGGAAGGTTATGGACTTACCGAAACCTCTCCCGTGGTTTCTGTAAACGACATGCGGAACGGAGGTTTTAGAATTGGAACCGTTGGCAAACCTTTAGAAAAAACAGAAGTAAAAATCGCTGAAGATGGTGAAATTTGTATTAAAGGGCCTCAAGTAATGTTAGGCTATTATAAAGATCCTGAAAAAACAGCCGAAGTATTAATTAACGGATATTTCCACACTGGAGATATAGGAGAAATTGATGCCGATGGCTTCTTAAAAATTACCGATCGTAAGAAAGAAATGTTCAAGACTTCTGGTGGTAAATATGTAGCGCCCCAATTATTAGAAAACAGATTAAAACAATCCCGATTTATAGACCAGGTTATGGTCATTGGTGAAAGTGAAAAAATGCCGGCAGCATTAATTCAACCAGATTTTGATTTTATTAAAAATTGGGCTAAAATACATAAAATTGAAGTAGGTACTAATGCAGAACTTGTGGTTCATGAAAAGGTAATTGCTCGAATTGCAGAAGAAGTTGAAGAGGCTAATGAAAATTTTGCCAAATGGGAAAAAGTAAAAGCATTTAGACTTACACCTGAGGTTTGGAGTATCGATGAAGGTCACTTAACACCTACGATGAAATTAAAGCGTAAAATCGTAAAGGAAAAGTATATAAAACTATACAACGAAATATACGAGCACGTCTAGTACTACACATTAATTATTAAATTTCATAAAAAAAGAGATTATCGTTAAGATTTAATCTCTTTTTTTAATAAAATTTATTATGCATGCATAATAAATTTTATTATATTTGAGTTTTAGTATTTAGAAATGAAAGAACTTACGATAGATTATGCATTGAGATCTACTTGGCAATCGGTTGCTCGCATGTATAATGAAGAAGCCAAAATATTCGAATCTACCATGGCAGTAGGCTTTACGCTTTTAAGTATCGACCCAAAAGAGGGTACTCCCTCCACATCACTTGGCCCTATAATGGGAATGGAAGCCACCAGTCTTTCGAGAATACTGAAAAGTATGGAAGAAAAAGGCTTAATAAAACGAAAGCCAAATCCAAATGACGGTCGCGGAGTTTTAATTCACTTGACCGATTTTGGTTTAGAAAAAAGAAAAGATTCTAAAGATGTCGTATTGCGGTTTAATGAGGTTGTTAAAGACAATGTAACTCCAGAGAAACTAAATTCATTTTTTGAGGTTATCGAAGTCATCAACAAACTAGTTTCAGATAAAAAAATTTATAGTAAAGATTCAAAAACAAATTATTAGTAATGAATTTGAAAAACAAACACATCAAAAAAATAGCTGTAATTGGCTCAGGAATAATGGGTAGCGGTATTGCTTGCCATTTTGCGAATATCGGAGTAGAAGTTTTATTATTGGATATTGTTCCAAGAGAACTCAACGATAAAGAGAAAGCGAAGAGCCTTACTTTAGAGGATAACGCTGTTCGAAACAGGTTAGTGAACGATTCGCTAGCTTCAGCTTTAAAATCAAAACCGTCGCCAATTTACCATCAAAAATTTGCCAGTAGAATTACTACAGGGAATCTCGATGACGATCTTAGCAAAATAGCAAAAGTAGATTGGATTATTGAGGTTGTGGTTGAACGGCTTGATATTAAAAAATCGGTCTTTGAAAAAATAGAGAAATACAGAACAGCTGGAACTTTAATTACAAGTAATACTTCTGGTATTCCTATTCATTTTATGAGTGAAGGTCGTAGTGAAGATTTTCAAGAACATTTCTGTGGTACACACTTTTTTAACCCAGCACGTTATTTAAACCTTTTTGAAATTATACCAGGACCTAAAACATCTCCTGAGGTTTTGGAGTTTTTAAACGGATACGGTGAACAGTTTTTGGGAAAAACGTCTGTAATTGCAAAAGACACGCCTGCCTTTATTGGAAATAGAATCGGGATATTCAGTATTCAGAGTCTTTTTCATATGGTGAAGAAAATGGGTATGACCGTGGAAGAAGTCGACAAATTAACAGGTCCTGTTATCGGACGTCCTAAATCAGCAACATTTAGAACCGTTGATGTGGTAGGTTTAGATACCTTAGTACATGTAGCTAATGGCATTGCTGATAATTGTAAAGATGATGAAAAATTAGACTTGTTTAAACTACCTGATTTCATCAATACCATGGTGGAAAATAAATGGTTAGGAAGTAAAACAGGCCAAGGGTTTTATAAAAAAGAAAGAAAAAAAGACGGTTCAAGTGAAATCTTAACGCTCGATTTAGATACGATGGATTATCGTTCTAATAAAAGAGCCAGCTTCGCGACTTTAGAGCTGACAAAAAGCATTGATAAAGTAGTGGACCGCTTTAAAGTTTTAGTTTCTGGAAAAGATAAAGCAAGTGAGTTTTACAGAAAAAGTTTTGCCGCCTTATTTGCTTATGTATCCCATAGAATTCCTGAAATTTCAGATGAGTTATATAAGATTGATGATGCTATGAAAGCCGGTTTTGGCTGGGAACATGGACCTTTCCAAATCTGGGATGCTATCGGAGTGGAAAAAGGTCTTGAAATCATGAAAGCAGAAGGAGAAACTGCTGCCGATTGGGTACCTGAAATGCTTTCAAAGGGTATCAGCTCTTTTTATACTGTAAAAGAAGGCGCAACTTATTTTTATGATATTCCCAATACATCCTATAAAAAAGTACCAGGACAAGATGCGTTTATCATTCTAGACAATATTAGAAAATCAAAAGAAGTATTTAAAAATAGCGGTGTGGTTGTTGAAGATTTGGGTGATGGAATTTTAAATGTAGAATTCCAATCTAAAATGAATACAATTGGTGGTGATGTATTGGCTGGCTTGAATAAGGCTATCGATATAGCCGAAAAAGATTTTCAAGGATTAGTGGTTGGGAATCAAGCTGCAAATTTCTCTGTTGGTGCTAATATTGGTATGATTTTTATGATGGCCGTGGAGCAAGAATATGACGAATTGAATATGGCGATTAAAATGTTCCAAGATACCATGATGCGTATGCGCTATTCTGCCATACCCACCGTAGCTGCTCCTCATGGGATGGCTCTAGGTGGTGGATGTGAACTTTCATTACATGCAGATAAAGTAGTGGCAGCAGCAGAAACCTATATTGGCTTAGTTGAATTTGGAGTTGGTGTTATCCCTGGTGGTGGTGGCTCTAAAGAATTTGCCGTAAGAGCACAAGACCTCTTTCAAAAAGGAGATGTTGAGTTAAATGTTTTACAAGAATATTTCTTAACTATCGGAATGGCAAAAGTATCTACCTCAGCCTATGAAGCTTTTGATTTAGGCATTTTACAACACGGAAAAGATATTGTTGTGGTCAATAAAGACCGTCAAATTGCAACGGCTAAAGCACATGCAAAATTAATGGCAGAAGCAGGCTACACGCAACCTATAAAAAGAAGCGATATCAAGGTGTTAGGAAAACAAGCACTAGGTATGTTTTTGGTAGGCACAGATGCCATGGAAGACAGTAATTACATCAGTGAACACGATAAAAAGATTGCGAATAAATTAGCCTATGTTATGGCTGGTGGTGACCTTTCGGAACCAACCTTAGTCAATGAACAGTATTTGTTAGATTTAGAACGCGAAGCTTTCTTATCACTTTGTACCGAACGTAAAACCTTGGAGAGAATTCAGCATATGTTGAAAACGGGGAAACCGCTTCGCAACTAGTTGCGATGCTTTAAGCCTTATGCTTTATGCAATAGGCAAAAGTTAATTTTACAAATCAAAACAGCTTAAAGCATTACGCTTAAAGCCTAAAGCATTAGAACATGAAACAAGCATATATAGTAAAAGCATACAGAACAGCAGTAGGAAAAGCACCAAAAGGGGTTTTTCGTTTTAAGAGAACCGATGAGTTAGCCGCTGAAACTATTCAGCACATGATGTCTGAATTACCTCAGTTTGACAAAAGTAGAATTGATGATGTGATCGTAGGAAATGCGATGCCAGAAGGTTCGCAAGGATTAAACATGGCTCGCTTTATCTCCTTAATTGGTTTAGATAGTGTTGATGTTGCTGGTGTCACCGTAAATCGGTTTTGTGCCTCAGGTATTGAAACTATCGGAATGGCAACAGCAAAAATTCAGGCTGGAATGGCAGAGTGTATTATTGCTGGTGGTGCGGAAAGCATGAGCGCTGTCCCTATGACAGGCTTTAAACCAGAATTAAATTATGATACGGTAAAATCTGGCCATGAAGATTATTATTGGGGTATGGGAAATACAGCAGAAGCTGTAGCGAAGCAATTTAAAGTATCTCGTGAAGATCAGGATGAATTTGCCTATCATTCGCATATGAAAGCTTTGAGAGCTCAGGCTGAAGATCGCTTTCAAGATCAAATTGTCCCCATTGAAGTAGCTCAAACCTATTTAGATGAAAAAGGTAAAAAGGCCACCAAAAAATATACAGTGACCAAAGATGAAGGACCTAGAAAAGGGACGAACTTAGAAGCCTTAGCTGGCTTAAGACCCGTTTTTGCTGCTGGAGGAAGTGTAACCGCTGGGAACTCCTCACAAATGAGTGATGGTGCTGCTTTCGTATTGATTATGAGTGAAGCCATGGTGAAGGAATTAAATTTAGAACCAATCGCCCGATTAGTGAATTATGCAGCGGCTGGTGTTGAACCGAGAATTATGGGGATCGGACCTGTTAAGGCAATCCCTAAAGCATTAAAGCAAGCAGGCTTAAAGCAAAGTGATATCGAGTTAATTGAACTTAATGAAGCCTTTGCATCACAATCTCTTGCTGTAATTCGAGAACTAGATCTTAATTCAGAAATTATCAATGTAAATGGTGGCGCTATTGCTTTGGGGCATCCCTTAGGCTGTACAGGAGCTAAACTATCGGTACAATTATTTGATGAAATGCGTAAAAGAAATATGAAAGGAAAATACGGAATGGTCACCATGTGCGTGGGAACAGGACAAGGAGCAGCTGGGATTTTTGAATTTCTTTCTTAAAAAGTAAAGGAATAGAGAGAAGAGAAAAGAGATATTTACTTAATGGGTCAACGGCATAATTATAAAAATTTGAAAATTTGGCAATTAGGACTAGAGATTATGAATGATATTTCAGATGTTTTGCAGACATTCCCAAAACATGAACGTTTTGATTTAAGCACTCAAATGAGTAAATGTTCTATTTCAATGCCAAGCAATATTGCAGAAGGTTCAGGAAGAACTGACAAAAGCTTTAAAAACTTCATTGATTATTCTTTAGGTTCTTCTTTCGAATTAGGTACGCAGCTATTAGTTGCTTATCACAGAAAATATATTGATAACGAAACTTTAAAAACAATTGAGGACAAGATTGCAGAATGGCAAAGAATGACTATGGGCTTCCAAAATAGCCTCAAATAAAGTCTCTTTTCTCTTTTCTCTATTCTTTGTTCTATACTAAAATAAGTAATAAAGCTATGAGTTCAAAAATTATTGAAAATGACAATTTACTAAGAGGAGGACAATTTCTAGTAAAAGAAACCAATTGCGAAGATATATTTACGCTTGAAGATTTGTCTGAAGAGCAAAAAATGATGCGTGAAAGTACCCAAGAATTCGTTGATCGCGAGCTTTGGGCCAATTGGGAACGCTTTGAGAAAAAAGACTATAAATTTACAGAAGAATGCATGCGTAAAGCCGGTGAACTTGGCTTATTGAGTGTGGCGGTTCCAGAGTCTTATGGAGGAATGGGAATGGGCTTTGTCTCTACCATGCTTGTTTGTGATTATATTTCAGGAGCAACAGGTTCTTTCAGCACGGCTTTTGGGGCGCATACAGGTATCGGAACTTTACCTATTACCTTGTACGGTTCTGAAGAACAAAAACAAAAATATGTGCCAAAATTGGCTTCTGGTGAATGGTTTGGTGCGTATTGCTTAACAGAGCCAGGGGCTGGATCCGATGCCAACTCTGGAAAAACTAAAGCGGTTTTATCTGCAGATGGAAAGCATTACAGCATTACAGGTCAAAAAATGTGGATTTCAAACGCAGGATTCTGTAGTATGTTCATTGTTTTTGCTCGCATCGAAGACGATAAAAATATTACAGGTTTTATCGTAGAAAACGATCCGAGTAATGGAATCACCATGGGTGATGAAGAAAAAAAATTAGGAATTCATTCCTCTTCTACGCGTCAAGTTTTCTTTAACGAAACGAAAGTACCTGCAGCCAATATGCTTTCTGAGCGCGGGAACGGATTCAAAATTGCTATGAATGCTTTAAATGTTGGTAGAATTAAATTAGCAGCCGCCTGTTTAGATGCCCAGCGAAGAGTAATTGATGAGGCTACCAAATATGCTAACGAAAGAATTCAGTTTCAAACACCTATTATGAATTTTGGTGCTATTAAAGCAAAAATAGCAAATATGGCTACCAATTGTTATGCAGATGAGTCTGCATCGTATAGAGCTGCAAAAAACATAGAAGACCGAATTGCCATGCGTGAAGCTGCCGGAAACACACACCAAGAAGCTGAGCTTAAGGGCGTTGAAGAGTATGCTATTGAATGTTCTATTCTTAAAGTAGCGGTATCTGAAGACGTACAGAATTGTACTGATGAAGGAATTCAAATATTTGGGGGTATGGGCTTTAGTGCGGATACACCAATGGAATCTGCTTGGAGAGATGCGCGTATTGCTAGAATATATGAAGGTACCAACGAAATTAACCGAATGCTTGCGGTTGGCATGTTAGTTAAAAAAGCAATGAAGGGTCACGTTGATCTTTTAGGCCCTGCTACTAAAGTAGGTGAAGAATTAATGGGAATTCCGTCTTTTGATACGCCAGACTTTTCTGAACTCTTTGCAGAGGAAAAAGACTTAATAAAGCGATTAAAGAAAGTATTTTTAATGGTGGCTGGTTCAGCGGTTCAAAAGTATGGTCCTGAATTAGAGAATCATCAGCAATTAATGCTTGCTGCTTCTGATATTTTAATAGAAGTATATATGGCAGAATCTACCATTTTAAGGACAGAAAAGAATGCAAAACGCTTTGGTGAAGCAGCACAGGCCACTCAAATAGCCATGTCTAAATTATATTTATACAGCGCCACTGAAACCGTCATTCAAAAAGGTAAAGAAGCTATTATTTCTTTTGCTGAAGGCGATGAGCAACGTATGATGTTAATGGGGCTTAAACGTTTCACAAAATATACCAACAATCCTAATGTAGTAGCTTTACGCACGCAAATTGCCGATAAAGTAGCTGCTGATAATGGGTATACCTTTGACTAACTCAACTATTTTTTTTTACAAAGGTGAAAAACCGCTCTTTTAAGAGCGGTTTTTTTGTTTTAATAGCTAAGCCAAACAAGAAGCTTGCTCTTTTACTTCTGGTAGCCTTAATGCCTCAATGACTATTTTTCTATCCACTCACGAAAAGTGGCCGTGGTGCTTTGACTTGTCTTTACATATTCTTGGTGGTGACCTATTTTGATGGCTAAGGTATTTTTAGTGTATCGTTCTATTTTTTCAACGTACTTTTTATGTACCATTTGATGGCGATTAATTCTAAAAAAAACTGAAGCATCCACTAAAACCTCCAAAATTTTTAAGGTGGTTTCGCTCAATAAGTGTTTTTTTCCGGATGTATCGAATGCAAAAATAACACCTTCATGAGCCTCAAATAGCGTAATGTTTTCAGTTTCCAAAAAATATACTCCCCCAGTTGTGTTGATGCTAAAGCGTTTTTTATAAGTTGTTGTGGCTAATTTTTTTTCGAGAATATGCTGAATTTTTGACAACACCTGATCATCAGTCGTATTCGATTTTCTCAAGGTTAAAAATTTATTCCAAGCCTGATTAAAACGCTCTTTTGAAAAAGGTTTTAAAAGATATTCAATGCCATTAGTCTCAAAAGCCTTCATCAAAAATTGATCATAAGCCGTTGAAAAAATAATAGGACATATAATAGTCACCTGCTGATATATTTCAAATGCATTACCATCTAATAATTCAATATCTGAAATTATTAAGTCCACCTCAGCTCCCTTCAGAAATTCAATAGAACTTGCTACGGTATCCAATTCATTGATCATCACTACGGACTCTTTTACTTCTTGCAGAAATCTTTTAAGTTTTTTTCTAGCTGGAATTTCATCCTCAATTAGTAGTACTTTTATCATTCGCTTTTTATTCAAATTATAGGCACGCTTACTGAAAAGTTAGATTCAGTTCTTGTAATTTCTATAGGGCTTTTTGAAAGCATACCATACTGCTCTTTTAAATTAATAAGTGCTCGCCCAGAAGTAGCTTTTGAATGCCGTTTTGGTATGCTATTATTTGAAACCGTAATGACATTGGTAATGCTAATTCTTATGGTAATCGGCGCTGATTCTTTTCCCAAATTATGCTGTAGCGCATTCTCAAGGAGCAATTGTAAGGTGAGTGGTACAATATTTCCATTGAAGACTTCTGATTCAATTTCCAATACATAAGCATTCCCATATTTGTGTTTCATCAAATTAAAGTACTTTTGAACAAAGGCTAGCTCCTCGCCTATTGAAATTATTTTTTGATCAGATACCTGTAAAACATAGCGATATATCTCCGCAAATTCGTTTAAGAATTCAGAAGCTTGGTATTTATCTTCTTCTATTAATTGATCTAAAACATTCAGATTATTAAATAAAAAATGAGGATTAAGTTGTGCCTTAAGCTGGTTAATTCTGGTTTCTGCCAGCGCTTGGTTGTAATTGGCTATTTCAATTTGGTTCTTTTTATAGTTGCGATAATAGTAGTACGCTAAAAAAAAACTACCATAGATAAAAGCGTTCATTAAGTTAGAGCCTACAGATAATACCAGCGTTTTACTGTTAAAATTTCGGTCGAAGGTATCAAAGACGAGGGCTGTTAGTAAACCTAAAAATTGCATTACAATTAGAAATAACACCACTGAAACGCTTACTATTTTTGCTATTTCTTGGAGGCTAAAAACCGCTGATTTTTGCCATCGCTCCATGAAAAAATTTAGTATCACAAATAAAATACAGGCAGAGATTAAAGATACCACGGCAGCTTCAGGAGTGAAAATATACCAATCTAATTGCCGTCGTGACAAAAAACGTATCTGTATAGACTGCGCATAGGCAAATAGAAAAACAAACAGTAAAAAGTACTTGCTTCGTTTTATTTCAAATGCTAAATTTTTCATTTCCTAAAATCTATTCCACAAAAATAGCCCTATAAATTTTTATAGGGCTATTTTTTTAGGGTGTTTATTTATCGTTTTGTTGCTCTGGAAACGAGGCTATAATGTTTCCTTTATCGTCAAAAAAGTCAAGTTTAGCGCTGTTTTCCTTATCCACATAAAACATGGCCTTGGGTTTTCCTTCTGTATCAAAAAGAAATAATCCATTGTTTTGACTTCTTGATTTTCCAAGCATCACACGTGGAGCCCCACCGATCAATCCCAATTCCTCATATTCCTTATATTTCAACTGAGCCGCTTTGGGGTCTTTTTCGCGAAGTTCTCTCAACTCATTCATTATTTCGCCTGATTTCAGTTGTGATTCTTTTGCAGGACGATCGTTGAATACTAGACTACTGGAAACATATCTTTGATCTCCTTTGCTGTAATCTTGAGTCAGCAACTGCATCACTTGATCCCCATCGTATTGATCATAGGTAAGCGATAAACCTGAACTATGCCCACTTTCGTTTTTTTGTCCATCGTATATAAAACCTCCACATTCAATGCCATCTTCATTGAAGAAAATCATTCCTGAACGCTTTTTTCGTGTTTCGTTCGTTGGTCTATCATTTATCATATCATGGCCGTTAGGGAAACGCTCCACATTAGTGATGATCATTTTTACAGTCCCATCTTTTTCTACGATATTTATTCGCTCTACATCAATTTCACTAAATTTTTTATTTCCTGTATGCTGAAATGCCGAAGTAGTTATCAAAATCATTACAAGGGAAGTCATAAATGCGAATGCTCGTAAGAATATTAATTCTTTTGTCGTTGTTTTAGTAGTCATTTTTTTCTTTTAAGGGTTTTACATTTTGTTTTCTAAGAGCAAATATATTTCATGATAAACGCACTATTCATAGTAAAGTAATGAGCTAGGGAAAATAGCTAATGAACTAAGGAATTTACCATTTAAACATAATCACCATTATAATTTATCATCTTGTATGCCATGAATTAGGTATTAGCAAGTTCAAAAAAAATACTTTTTAGGCTGTATTTAACCAAATTCGGCACCATGCCTTATAAATTTAAAATTATACGAAGTTTGTTTAAAACACTTTGTTTAGAATCAATAAGTCAATACTTTTAGGGCTTGGAATGAGCCCTTACAATTTTAGTTGATCACCTAATTGTTGATGGGCAAATTACGTAGGACCATAAAAAAATTAATAAAGATTAAAAGATGAAAAATGACCTTTTAAGAACAGCCTATTCCTCTGAAGAGTTCAGAAAACATGGTCATCAATTAGTGGATGAATTAGCAGCGCATTTAGCGCAAACAAGTTCGGATAATCCTGCAAAGGTGATCGATTGGAAAAGTCCAACGGAAGAACATGAGTTTTGGACTGATTTCTTAGAAAATGGAAAAGCGGACAACGTATTTTCAGAAACTTTAAAACATAGCATTCACGTTCATAACCCCACATATATAGGGCACCAAGTAACGGCACCCCTGCCTATAACGGCAGTTTCTAGCATGTTTAGCGCCCTATTAAATAACGGCATGGCTGTTTATGAAATGGGCATGGCATCTACAGCAATGGAGCGCATTGTTACCGATACATTGTGTAAAAAAATTGGTTTTGCTAAAGATTCGAGAGGCTTTTTAACTTCAGGAGGTACCTTAGCGAATTTGACAGCCTTATTAGCCGCTCGCAAAGCTAAAGTAACAGACGATATTTGGACAGAAGGGCATTCAACTTCCTTAGGAATTATAGTCAGCGAAGAAGCTCATTATTGCGCGGACAGGGCCGCAAGAATCATGGGCTTGGGGGAAAAAGGAATTATAAAAATTCCAGCGACGAACGATTTTAAAATGAATACTTCCCTTTTAGAGGAAACCCTAGAAAGCGCAAAAACAAACGGAATTACCGTTTTTGCTGTTATCGGTAGTGCGCCTTCTACGGCAACGGGAATGTATGATGATTTAGAAGCCATAAGTTCTTTTAGTAAAAAACACAATCTATGGTTTCATGTGGACGGGGCGCACGGTGGAGCAGCAATATTTTCAAAAAAGTATAGATACACTTTGAAAGGAATTGAAAATGCTGATTCTGTAGTCATAGATGGGCATAAAATGTTGATGATACCTGCCATTACCACAGCACTTCTTTTTAAAGACGGGGCAAACTCTTATACGACCTTTAGTCAAAAAGCCGACTATTTACTAGGAGAATCAGAAGGGGAAGATTGGTACAATTTAGCCAAGCGTACCTTCGAATGTACTAAAACCATGATGAGCTTGCATTGGTTTACGCTTTTAAAAACCTATGGTGAGGATATTTTTGAGGAATATGTGACCTCTTTATATAATTTAGGTCGAGATTTTGCACAGCTTATTCAAAAAGACGCACAATTTGAGTTAGCGCTTGAGCCAGACTCAAATATTGTATGCTTTAGATTTAAACCTAATGGAATAAAGAACGAGAACCTGAACAAGTTAAACATGAAAATTCGTCAAGAACTCCTAGAAAGTGGCGAATTTTATGTGGTGCAAACCACATTAAGAGGTGTTTATTATTTGCGGACAACCCTAATGAATCCCTTTACGACCATAGCGCATTTGACAGCATTATTGAAGGCCATAAAGAGAATTGGTGGAAATATAGCTGTATAGTGCTAATATAAATAAAAAATATTTTATCACCTTACTGCAAAATACCTTCCACTTAATTCTCTTTTAAAGTGGGTTGATTTAGGTACAATCTAATGCCCCATCGATTCTAAAATATGTTCTTCTGATTCTTTATTAGAAAAGTTGATGGCACATTCTATTAACGCTAAGTGCGAATAGGCTTGTGGAAAATTTCCTAACAATCGTTTGGTTTTAAAGTCGATGTCTTCACTAAATAAGCCTAAGTGGTTGCTGTAACTTAATATTTGCTCAAATTGCTTTAAGGCTTTCTCTTCTTCTCCTATTTTAAACAAACTATTAATAAACCAAAAAGTGCAAATTGTAAACGATGAAGATGGTGCTCCAAAATCATCATCATTTTTATACCTATATAACAACCCGTCATTACACAAATCTTTCTCTACCGCTTTTACCGTACTCACATATTTGGGATCTTTCGCATCAATAAAGCCGTACGATTCCATCAATAAAACAGAAGCATCCATATGTTCTGATCCGTAACTTTGAGTAAAGGCTTGCTTATTTTCATTCCAGGCCTTGTCCATAATATCCTTTCTTATTTTTTCTTCAAGCGGCTTCCATTTCTCGATTTTATGTTGCTTGTTCAATAACTCAGCTACTTTAATGGCACGGTCAATGGCGGTCCAACAGAGTACTTTTGAAAAGGTAAAATGTTTGTCTTCCGAACGAAATTCCCAAATCCCTTTATCTGCTTCTTGCCAATGTTTTTCAACGATCCAAACGATTCCTTTGGTGATTCCCCAAAGCTCTTCTCCGTTTTGAATGTCAGTTTTAAATTGTTTGATCAATTCATAAATAACATCCATTAAAATACCGTAAATATCATTCTGGACTTGCTCGTAAGCTGCGTTTCCGATACGCACTGGCTTAGACCCTTTATACCCACTTAAATGGTCTAAGGTCATTTCCGTGAGTTTCTTTTCACGATTGATACCGTACATGATTTGGAGTTTTTCATCCTTATCAGGAATTAAATCTATAATAAACTGTAAATATCGTTTGGCCACGTTTTTGTGACCTAGCTCGGAGACCACTTTTATAACCATTGAGGCATCACGAATCCAACAGAAACGATAATCCCAATTACGCACTTCACCTATGGTTTCTGGTAATGATGTGGTAGCAGCGGCTAAAACGGCTCCTGTTTTATCATAACTCAATAATTTTAAGGTAATAGCACTCCTTTTAATTTGCGTATCAAACTTTTTATAGGTCGGTGTTTTTTCAGACCAATTCAACCAATAAATTCGCGTACGTTCAAGGTCCATAAAGATATGCTTAATGGTCGGTAAAAATATCTTTTCGTTGTAGGTTAAAAGAAAAAAACCGTCTTCGGTAAGGGTTATTTCATTCCCCTGAACTACGCATTCTTTATCAAAAGAAGTATATAAAAAAACGGTGTCGAATTTTACTTCGTGCGTGAGACTAGCAATAAAATCTTTCTTAATAAAAGATGTTGTTTTTCCTTGCGCATATTCTAATTTAGGATTGTAAAGCACCTTAAACGTAGGTTTTCCTGATACTAGTTTTATATACCTCACAAGCTCGGGAGGCGCAAAATGATTACCATCTTTAGTATGATATCTTGGCATAAAATCATGCAATTCAAAACTATTCTCGCCAGACGTAAAGTTGGTAATTAAAATAGCAGTTTCAGCATCGTAAGCTTGTTGAATTTCATAAGAATCATCTACATCAATCCCAAAGCTTCCGCCTATTTCATCATCTAATAGTTTGGCAAAAACTGAAGAAGAATCAAATTCTGGCAAACAGCACCAATCTATGGACCCGTTTTTAGAAATTAATGCTGCGCTCCTACAATTACCTATTATTCCGTAATCTAAATTATTCATGCGTTTAAATCTTTTTAACTATTGTAAATTATTAAAAACCTTTGAGTGATCCTGTGGTCTAAATATCAATCCTGTTGACAAAGTTTCAAAATTAAAGGTCTTTGTCAAAGAAATCACTAAAATCTATCATGGATAGTTTCATATCAATAAATTAGTACTACAAAAGGATTCATTTATTGTTTTAACCCATCTTTTTCACGAAATTTAGAGAAATTAAAATAAAGTACAACAAAAAATAGCCAATCATGAGCAAAACTATCATAATCTCAAACAGACTGCCTGTACAATTGCAAATTGATAAGAAAAGCATAAAAGCAATACCAAGTGTTGGTGGTTTGGCGACCGGTATGAAATCTGTACATCAAGGAGGTGATAGTCTTTGGATTGGTTGGAGTGGATTAACGGATGAGGAAATCCCGGATGGCATGTCGGGTAAAATTGACGAAGCCTTAGCGAAACACGGGTCTTCAAAAGTGAATTTAACAGCCGATGAAGTTGAAGGCTTTTATTATGGCTTTAGCAACCGAACCATTTGGCCTCTTTTTCATTACTTTTTAGAATATTCGGAGTTTGAATTAGACAGTTGGGAAACCTACAAAAAAGTAAATCAAAAGTTTGCTGATGCTATTGTTGCTCAAGCAAAAGAAGGCGATATTGTTTGGGTACATGACTACCAATTAATGTTAGTACCACAAATGGTTAAAGAGAAATTACCTACTATTTCTATTGGTTTCTTTTTGCATATTCCGTTCCCGTCTTATGAAATATTTAGAACTTTGCCCTGGCGTACTGAAATTTTGGAAGGTTTACTAGGGGCAGATTTAGTAGGCTTCCATACCTACGATTATGAGCGGCACTTTTTAAGTTCAGTCAAGCGTTTACTAAGTTTAGAAGTTAGTTTTAATGAAATTTACTTAGAAGACCGCATTATTAAGGTAGATTCTTTCCCGATGGGAATCGATTACAAAAAGTTTAGTGATGCCGCTAAAGCCCATCAACAAAAAACGCCGGAAAAAGGTTCTGAATTACAACAGCGATTAGACGCTCATAAGGCATCGACTCCTGATGCTAAGTTTATACTTTCAATTGATCGTTTAGATTACTCCAAGGGAATTGCAAAAAGATTGAATGCCTTTGAGTACTTTTTAAATAAATATCCACACTATAAGGAAAAGGTACGCTTAATTATTTTGGCGGTTCCTTCGCGCAGTAACGTGCCTCAATACCAATTATTAAAAAGAGAAGTTGATGAATTAGTGGGGCGTATTAATGGAGAATTTTCTACGGTGAGCTGGACCCCCATATGGTATTTTTATAGGTCTATGCCCTTTGAAAATTTAATAGATTTATACACCTCTTCTGATATTGCTTTGCTTACCCCGATTCGCGACGGAATGAATTTGGTCGCCAAGGAATATATCGCTACAAGAACGGATAAAACTGGGGTTTTAATTTTAAGTGAAATGGCAGGTTCGGCTAATGAAATGAACGAATCACTATTGATAAATCCGAATAATTTTGAACAAATAGCCGATGCTATTGATCAGGCTATTACTATGCCTATAAAAGAACAGCAAGAGCGCAATGATATTCTTCAAAAAAGATTAGCACGCTACAATGTAGAAAAATGGGCGAATGATTTTATGAATTCTTTAAAAAATCAAAAGGAAAAAAGTCACGCGTATGTCTCTAAAAAACTATCGAATGACTTACTAAATTCGGTACTTAAGGACTACAAGAGCGCTAAAAAAAGGTTGTTATTTATTGATTATGACGGTACTTTAGCTGCTTTTCATAACGATCCCCAAAAAGCAAGTCCCGATGAAGAATTATACCAGCTCTTGGATAAAATTTCATCACAAGAAAACACAGTTATGTTTTTAATTAGCGGTAGGGATAAGGAAACCTTTACCAAATGGTTTTTACCTAAAAAGTACAATATGATCGTGGAACATGGGGTATGGCTTTCTAAAAACGGAGACGACTTTTTTATGCTTGAAAATGTAAAGAAAGACTGGATGGAAAAAATACAGCCCGTCTTAGAGTCTTTTGTAGATAGAACACCTGGAAGCTTTATTGAAGAAAAAAATTATTCACTAGCCTGGCATTACAGAAAAACAGATCCTGATTTTGGGCAAAAAAGAGCTTCTGAACTCAACACCGTATTAACGAGTTTAATTGCCAATGATGACTTAAGCGTACTTAATGGCAATAAAGTCATGGAGATTAAAAGTAGTAACGTAAATAAGGGGCGTGCGGCAATGCGCATGTATGGCGAAGCTGAGTACGACTTTGTATTTGCCATTGGCGATGATTGGACCGATGAATTTATGTTTCAAGAATTACCAGAAAGTGCTATTACCGTAAAAGTAGGATTGCAAAAAACACAAGCTAAGTACTATGTAGATGGCACCAAGGATGTGCGTAAACTTTTAAAGCGTTTTGTGGAATAAGTCGCTCGAGAAACCACCCAAAAAAGTAGTTTAGCCCGCTCCAAATAGGAGATGAATTCCAAAGAAACTATTTAATTCATACCTTGCGTTCTATTTTAAATGAAGATTTTTTCGAAACCAACTTGAAACCAAAATCACACATACTTCCTTTACTGGTTATCGCTCAATTTGCCTGTACCTCACTATGGTTTGCAGGCAATGCCATTATGGACGATTTATCCCTAAAAATTGGGTTAACGGAAGGTCCTATGAGTTATATTTTATCTTCCGTACAATTTGGGTTTATTACGGGAACTTTACTTTTTGCCACTTTATTAATTGCAGACCGGTTTTCTCCTTCTAAAGTATTTTTTATTTGTGCGATTTTTGGCGCTTTGTGTAATAGTAGTTTACTCCTTGAAAATTTAACGAAAGAAATCATTTTCTTTGTACGCTTTGGAACTGGCTTTTTTCTTGCAGGAATATACCCAATTGGCATGAAAATAGCGGCAGATTATTTTGACACCCAGTTGGGAAAAGTTTTAGGCCTATTAGTCGGCGCCCTAGTTTTAGGGACTGCTTTTCCTTTTTTATTGACTGCCCTAGATGTTAATACCAACTATACCATCATTATAAAAATAACTTCTTTATTAGCCGTTTTAGGCGGATTCATTGTCATTATATGTATTCCTAACGGTCCCTTTAGAAAACCTAGTAAAAAATTACAATTGAAAGCTGGACTATCACTTTTTAGCATTACTCCTTTTAAAAAAGCTGCTTTCGGATATTTTGGACACATGTGGGAGCTGTATGCTTTTTGGGCTTTTACCCCATTGGCGATCAAAACCTTTAACGAATTTAATAGTACTTCTTTTTCGATTCCCCTATGGACATTTGTCGTGATTACTTGCGGCGCTTTGGCTTGTGTTTTAGGTGGCGTTTTATCGATACGTTTTGGTAGTCGAAGCGTCGCTTTTATTTCGCTACTTATTTCAGGTGCTTTTTGCCTCATTTCTCCTGCCCTATTTTTTGTTTCACCCATACTTTTCTTACTTAGTTGGTGTATTTGGGGCATGGCGGTTGCCGCAGATTCTCCACAATTTTCTAGCCTAGTTGCCAATGCAACGCCTGTAGCTTTAAAAGGAACTGGATTAACCATAGTTACCTGTATTGGTTTCGCCTTGAGTATTGTTAGCATTCAGTTATTATCTTTTTTATCTTTAAGCCTAAATCCTACTATAATTTTTATATTTTTAACCTTAGGTCCAATCTTTGGTTTATACCATTTAAAAAGTTCAAAATAAAACCGTTATGAAAAATACATTACTCGCCTTTGCGTTACTTACTTCTACCCTATTTTTTGCACAAACAGATGCACGAATTTATGAGATTATTGATGCCGTTTCGGCAGATCGTATTAAAAAAGATGTCACGAGACTTACTGAATTTGGCACCAGAAATACCTTTAGCGATACCGTGTCGAACACACGTGGTATTGGGGCTGCGCGCCGTTGGATAAAATCTGAATTTGAGGCGATTGGAAAGGACTGTAAAAACTGTTTAGAGGTTTTTTATCAAAAGGATTTTGTGACTACTGAAATGGGTTCTCGCATTCCGAAGGATGCCTGGATTGTAAATGTCGTTGCCATTCAAAAAGGAACAAAATATCCAAATCGCTATATTATTATGAGTGGTGATATTGATTCCCGTGCTAGTGATACTATGGATTTTACAACCGATGCGCCAGGCGCTAACGACAATGCTAGTGGTATGGCAGGAACTATTGAGGCTGCCAGGGTATTGTCAAAATATCAATTTGAAAATAGCATTATTTATGTAGGGCTTTCAGGCGAAGAACAAGGTCTTTTTGGCGGAGGCGGTTTAGCTAAATATGCCAAAGAAAAAGGCTGGGATATCATCGGAATTTTAAATAATGATATGATTGGGAATATCAAAGGAGTTGATGGGGTTATCAGTAATGTAGATTTCAGAATTTTTTCAGAACCTGTACCTGCTACAGAAACAGATAGAGAACGACAAATGCGACGCTTTTATGGTGGCGAGGTAGACGGAATTTCACGTCAATTAGCGCGCTACGTGCACAAAACAGTAAAAACCTACATGCCTGAAATGAACCCCATGATGATTTACCGTTTAGATCGTTTTGGTCGTGGTGGACACCATCGCCCTTTTAACGATGCAGGTTTTGCAGGCATTCGTATTATGGAGGCCCATGAAAATTACGTCCAACAGCATCAAGATATTCGTACAGAAAATGGCATTGAATATGGTGATGTTTTAGAACATGTTAACTTTGATTATGCTAAAAAATTAACGGCTGTCAATGCGATAAATTTAGCTTCTATAGCGTGGGCACCCCCTGCACCAAAAGAAGTAAAAATTGGGGGCATTGTTCAAGCTGCAGCAAAATTCGAGTGGTCAAAGGTCGATGGAGCTGCAGGGTATAAAATATATTGGAGAGACACTACCTCACCTACTTGGGATCATAGCAGATACGTTGGGGATGTAAGCACTTTTACCTTAGACGGTATCGTTATTGATAATTTCTTCTTTGGAGTCTCAGCTGTAGGTGAAAATGGCTTTGAGAGTCCTGTTGTTTTTCCTAATGGGATTATGAGGTAAGGTTGAAGCTTTAAATTGTTACATTAGGATTCAAAATAGTGCTTTTAATGTTTTGTTATGTAAACGCGACCTGAGCTTTATTTTGAATCCTTTTTTTGATGTCTTTTTCATATTTTATAAAACCTTAAAACCTAACATCTATTTCAATAAACTAGCACCTATTCCTTTAGCTCTGGAGTAATTACAATACTTCTAAACGCTATAGGACCATGATCCCCTTGAATTAAAATAGGACCCGGCTCACCCTCGTGACTATCTAGCGCTCCACCTGTAATACCAGGAATTGTTTGGTCTGTTATTATTTCTTTTCCATTGGCCACGATTGTTACGCGTTGTCCGTTCAAGGTAATGTCATACACTTGCCATTCATCAGGATTTTTAGCGGCCATTTGATTGGGCGTTAAAAAACCATAAATTCCCCCAAATAATAAATGATTAGGGGCTAATCCTTGATTATCTTCGATTTGAACCTCGTGCCTACCTCTTAAATAAATACCGCTGTTACTCCCCTTTGGATATTTAAATTCTACATGCAATTTAAAGTTATCGAACTTTGCGTCAGAAACTAAATTAGAACCAGGTTTGGGACTTTCTAAAATTCCATTTTTAACCAGCCATTGGTTCTCTCCCATAGCACTCCACCCTTTTAAGTTTTCGCCATTAAATAGGGCTATCGGTGCTCCCCATACAATGTTTTCATTATACTCAAGAATCGGGGCTCGCCTAGCCATCCAATCGTATTTTTTTCCGTCTGAATAAACCATGCTACCTTCCAAATTTTCGCCAATCATCTTCCCTTCGAAAATCATATCGTTTGTTCCAGGCTCCCATTGAACGGGAATTGCAAAACTAAATTTTCCATTATTTACCTTCACTTCGGCAATAGGGCGTGCACTACCAAAAGCATACACAAAACGCCCCACTAAGGTTGATCTACCTGATTTTGAAATCTCTAACCAAGACGGTAATTCTTTACCTTCCTGCATAATGATCATGTCCCAGCGACCTATAAAAACACTTTTGTCTTCCTGAGCATTTCCTGAAGTAATACATAAATTAGATATTAGCACTAAAGATGCTAAAATATAGTTGAAATAGCTTTTCATATTTTTTACTGATTTGAAGTTGAACAGGTAAATATACCGAATGAAATTATAGTTTTAAAATTACGGCTTTTAAATCAGCTGCAATTTAAAACCTTAAAAAATAGTACCTTTAAATATTCTATTTACATATACTATGAAGCTAAAAGCAAGCCTCCTTTTCTTTTTAATTTTAAGCATTACTGCCTGTGGTCAAGTATTAAATGCCCAAAAACAAAAATTCACCAAACAAGATACCCTACGAGGTAGCATCACTCCAGAACGTGCTTGGTGGGATGTAAATTTTTATCATTTAGCGCTAGAAGTACAGCCAGACAAAAAATTTATTTCGGGTACGAATACCATTCGCTACACTGTTCTGTCTGAACATAACACCATGCAAATTGATTTGCAAGCACCCTTAAAAATTGAAAAAGTAACTCAAGATGGAGAAAATCTAGCGATAACTTCGGATGTGAATGCACATTTCATCAGCTTAAACAAAGCTCAGATTAAAGGCGAAAGCAATGAGCTTATTGTGCACTATTCAGGATATCCAAAAGAGGCCGTTCGGGCTCCTTGGGATGGTGGGTTCTCATGGAAAAAAGATGATAATGGGCAACATTTTGTGGCCACCTCTTGCCAAGGTCTAGGGGCGAGCGTTTGGTGGCCGAATAAAGACCATATGTATGATGAGGTAGATAGTATGGCCATTAGCGTAACAGTGCCAAAAGGTTTAATGAATGTTTCAAACGGTAGATTACTAGCTACTGACGAAAATGAAACCACAAGCACCTATCACTGGGCTGTTGAAAACCCAATAAATAACTACGGGGTGAATGTAAATATTGGTGATTATGTTCACTTTGGAGAAAAATACGAGGGTGAAAAGGGTACTTTAGATATGGAGTATTATGTATTAAAAGATCATCTTGCAGTAGCTAAAGAACATTTTAAAGACGCTCCAAAAATGATGAAGGCTTTTGAGCATTGGTTTGGATCTTACCCGTTTTACGAGGATAGTTTTAAACTGGTGGAAGTACCCTATCTGGGTATGGAACACCAAAGTTCTGTAACCTATGGCAATAAATTTATGAAAGGCTATTTGGGTGACGATTTATCTGGAACTGGCTGGGGATTGAAATTCGATTTTATTATCATTCACGAGGCTGGTCACGAATGGTTTGCAAATAATATTACCTATAAAGATATTGCTGATATGTGGATTCATGAAAGCTTTACGGCCTATTCTGAAAATTTGTTTCTGGATTTTTACTAAGGAAAAGAAGCTGCTGCTGATTATGTGATTGGTACCCGAAAAAAAATTAAAAATGATACACCCATCATTGGACCTTATAATGTAAACAGTGAAGGTAGTAGTGATATGTATTACAAAGGTGCAAATATGCTTCATACCATACGCCAGTTAGTGAATGATGATGAAAAATGGCGTTCTATTCTTAGAGGCCTTAACCAAGCGTTTTACCACCAAACCGTAACTACGGCACAAATTGAAAATTATATGAGTAATCAATCTGGATTAGATTTATCTAAGGTGTTCGATCAATATTTACGATCTACTACAATTCCAGTTTTAGAATACAAAATAGCCGGTAAAAAACTAAACTACCGATATACTGATGTGGTCGACGGTTTTAATATGCCTTTAAAAGCAAGTGTAGGTAAAAAAGAATTAAGCCTTACACCTACTGAAAATTGGACAAGCCAAAATATAACGGGTGATTTATCATCCTTTAAAGTGCTTAGAGATTATTATGTCCATGTGCGAAAATTGTGATGGTTTTTAAGTTGTTTTAAGCTCACCCTACTTGTAAATAGGTAGTTAAGCTAATCTGTATTCTTTACCAATAGAAAAAATAATCATTTAAAAAACGAGGCTACTAAGGTTTAGAGACTGTTCCAAGAGCCTATTTTATTTTAAAATATGATAAATTCATTCTATTTTATCAGGCTACAGATACAAAGTATAAACTTGTTCACTATATTTAAACTATTATTTCATAAACGTACCATAACCATGCTGTGTAAATCAAAAATATTATCCGTACTTCTTTTCCTATTTTACAGCGCATTGACCCTAGCTCAAGACGCGCAACAAGCCATTACTATTGAAAAAATACTCGCTCTAAAGTCGGTGTCAGATGTACAAATAAGTCCTGATGGGAAATGGGTAGCGTATACCGTTTCAGAAAATGATTTAAAAAAAGACAAAAGACTAAAAAGAGTTTATATCATTCCTATCGCCGGCGGTGAGGCTATTGCTATTACAGGTAAAGAATATTCAGCAAGTCAACCACGTTGGAGCGCCGACAATAAATACCTGTCTTTTCTGGCCAGTAAAGGTGAAAATGAAAAAACTCAAGTTTGGCTTTCTAACCGTTTAGGTGGCGATTCAGAGGTACTCACCAAAATTCCACAAGGGGTAAACGAACATGAATGGTCCCCTACCGAGAATAAATTACTACTGGTGCTAACAGATCCAAAGCCAGAAGAATTAACAGCTGATAAGGAAGATGACAAAAAAGTAAAACCTTATGTTATAGATCGCAGGCAGTTTAAACAAGACTATGTTGGGTATCTTGATCGGTATCGAAATCATATTTACACCTTAATTCCTGGGGATAGTATAGCAACTCAATTAACTTTTGGAGATTTTGATGATAGTGCTCCTGTCTGGAGTCCGGACGGTAAAAAAATTGCTTTTGTCAGCAATAGAACTGAGGACCCCGACGGAAATGCAGATACTAATATCTGGGTAGTTTCTGCATCAGCACAAAATAGTGATAAAACCTTAGTACAAGTAACCAGCAACCCAAATAAAGACGATTCACCAACGTGGAGTCCTGATGGAAAATCTATTGCATATAAAACCGTTTTAAATGGGAAAATTTTGTGGTATGCAGGAGAGAAATTAGCTATTTCTCCGGCCATTGGGGGCCAAGCACGCGTATTAACTGAAAGTTTAGATCGTAATATTAGCATGCCAAAATTCACTACGGATGGGAACGCTGTACTTTTTCTTTTAGAAGAAAATGGTACTAGCGTGTTAGCATCGGTAGACTTAAAAGGCAAAAATCTTAAGAGAGTTATTTCTGGGAATATAAGTGTCGGCAATTATGCTGTAAAAGGAGAAACAATTATTCCTCTTTTAGGAAAAGTAGATCGTTCAAACAACCTATATACCTATGAAAAAAATAAATTAAAAGAACTTACCACAGTCAATGATGCTCTTTTAGCGAGTACTAAAAAACCGATCATTGAAAAAATTAATTTTAATAGTACAGATGGCACTCCTATTGAGGGTTTTGTGGTAAAACCAATAGATTTTGATGCCTCAAAAAAATATCCTACTATTTTATGGATTCATGGCGGACCCACAGCCCAATACGATTTTTCATTTGATAGTGAACCCCAATTATTTGCTGCACAAGGCTATGTTGTATTGCTTATCAATCCCCGAGGATCAACTGGGTATGGTGAAGCCTTTTGCAAAGCTATATTCGCCGATTGGGGTAATTTAGATTACCAAGATGTGATGTCGGGTGTAGATTATGCGATTGCCAAGGGCTATGCAGATCCTGATTTATTAACTGTTGGAGGTTGGTCTTATGGTGGTATTTTAACCAATTATGTCATCACCAAAACCAACCGCTTTAAAGCAGCCTTATCGGGCGCTAGCGAAGCGCTATATCGTGCAAATTATGGACATGACCATTATCAGCTTACTTGGGAACAAGAATTAGGCTTGCCTTGGGAAAATAAAGATGCCTGGGAACGTATTTCGCCCTACAACGATGTGGCTAAAATACAAACACCTACCCTATGGATGGGTGGTAGCGATGATTGGAATGTGCCTATTTTGAATTCAGAACAAATGTATATGGCCATGAAAAGATTAGGTAGAGAAACCCAATTAATTGTCTATCCTGGTGAACACCATGGTATTCAGCGGCCTTCTTTTCAAAAGGACAGATTCGAAAGGTATTTGGCGTGGATGAAAAAGTATGTGAAATAAATCGTTAAGCCTAACGCAAGGTTTTAATTTTGCCTTTGACCTATTTGGTCTTGTTTGTTTCTTATACTAATGCCTGTGTATAGAAAAATGGGGGGGTGCCTATTGATCTTCGTACGTTTTTCAATGGAATCATTAAAAAAGATGACCTTACGAATCAGGAACCTTATAAAAACAACCAAATGAAAAAATTTAAACTTGAGATGAAATGGGCCGTGCTATTTATGGTGATGACCCTCCTTTGGATGGTACTAGAGAAACTAGTGGGCTTGCATAGCACTCATATTGACCTACATCTGTATTTGACCAATTTGTATGCTATCCCAGCGATATTGGTATATGTATTCGCTTTAAAGGAGAAGAAGAAAAAAGACTTCAACGGTCAAATGACATTTAAACAAGGCTTGTTTTCAGGACTGATCATAACACTCATGATTACCGTATTTGCGCCACTTACGCAATGGATTATTTCAACAATAATTACTCCGGAGTATTTCCCAAACGTCATTGCTCATTCGGTGGAAACTGGGTATCATTCCTCTTTAAAAGAGGCTCAAGCCTACTTTAATTTAAAGAATTATATTGTACAAAGCACTATAGGTACGTTGCTCATGGGAATCGTAACGACTTTAATCGTGGCGTTTTTTTTGAAGACCAAAGTCAGGAAGTAAGAATGATATGCACTGGATTCATAAAAACGTTCAGCCAAAGGGCTTTAAGTTTTTAGTGAAAATTCTATAGACAATCATCTATTTGTACAGGAAGCGATAGTAATTAAAAAAACTTAGCTACCAATCATTACGACTATAAGTAGCTAAGTTTTGTTTTTTTTAAACTAAGACCGAATGTAGCTCTTAGATAGCTTACAAGGAGTATACAAACCTAAAGGTCACAAAACGAGGCTGGATAAAGGTTTCTGAAGTAAAGACCGATAAATTATTGGCACTGTTACGCACTTGAGAATCAATATCTAAAAGGTTAGTCGCTCTAATTTCGTATTCCCATTTAGCATCTCTGTCTTTTCTATACGCTAAAGAAGCATCCCAATTTTGAAATGATTGTGATTGTCCATTCCCTATATCTTGGTTCGTGTACCGATAGTTTGTTCTAAAGGTTACTCTTTTCCAAACATAAGCATCGAAATCTACTGAAGGTGCATTCGTTGCAAACTTTGTTTCACGACCTCCTTGATTGTTATTAGTAACACTATAACGATAGTTTAAACTAATGTTTGGCGCTACTTTAAAATTAGTACGTATACCAGGTGTGTAGGCTTGCGTGTATCCTTCGTTTACAGATTGCTGACCACCAATGAACTGATTAATTTTACTATAATTAAAACTTCCATTTAAAGTAGCCCTAATTTTCCCAAAAGTGCGTTGTACACGACCAGAAACATTTACGTTTTCATCGGCAAAATTAGAATTAAAAAAAGTACTTGTTCTAATGACATTATCAAAATTGGTGAGTCCACGTATTTGATCAACGTTATTGCTATACGCTGCACGAGCAAAAACGTTTGTATAATTAAATAAATTAAAACTGTTGTATAATAAACTTACATTATGCGATAGGGCATTTTGTAGTTCTGGTTCACCAAACTGAATACTATTAAAATTATTTAAGACCAAACCTTGCGCTAAACGAGTTACGTCCGTAAAATTATTAGCCATGTTATAGTTTAGGGTTAACGACTCACTCTTTTTAAAATCGATTCTAGTTTCAAATTCCGGCAACAATCGAAAGAAGTTTTCTTCGTAAGTTACCCCAAACTGACTGTTTTTATTGCCATACGCATGTGCTGATAGACCCGGTGTGATGGTAAACTTTCCTGTTTTTACTCGGTAACGCATTCCTAAATAAATATCACTAAAATTATACTGGGTATCGTTGGTTGCTAATCCATCATTTATTAAGGGAGTTGGATTAAATTGTGAGCCGTCTTCTAAAAATTGAAAAATATTAGAATTAAAATCTTGGCGACTTAGGATGGTTCCCAAAGTAAAATTTAGATTACTCTTCGCGTTTAAAATTCTAAAGTAATCTAGCTTAGCATCTAATTGGTTAGATTTTATACGTCTATTTTGCCCTAAATCATAGGTTGTTAAGGAGGTATCTAATCCTAAGCCTTCCGCTGTATTGTCAAAAGCATCTGCACCGTTTGGATCATTAACTAACAGCGCATTGTAAAAAGGATTTTCGTTTTTCAATAAATGCTGTGCTTCGAAGGCAAATATATTATTTTCGTCGAGCGTGTAATAATAATTTATATTTTGATTGATACTATAAGGAGTTACTTCATTAAACTGTGAAGTATTACCGATTACAGAAGAAAAAACATTTTGGTTTTGTCCGTCATTGGATGTTCGACCCAAAATGTCATAATCTAGTTGATTGCTAAAATTAGGCTTGTAAGCTGCACTTAATTTTAAAAGTACTTGGTCAGAACGCTCTCTACTCGATTCTTCTTGCGATTCATCCGGGATTCCTAAATCTGGATTTGTGTATTGCACAAAACTTGTTTCTCTTGTAAGAATACGACTGCTATTGTAAATTAAAAACCCACTTAAATCTAAAGCCTTGTTAGGCGAATAACTAAAGTTACCCGTCGCAAGTTTACTTTCAATTTCTAAGGCGTTGGCTGGGGGGGTTAGTGAACCAAGACCGTTATCTCCCAAATTTATGCTCGTACCACTACCTCTACTTGGTGCTCTAAAACCGCCTCCAAAATTACGAATATCACGACTTGTTAAGGCTTGTTCTCCAATATTATTTAAATCTCCTATAAAGTTTAGGCTGTATTTAGGATTGTAATAAAACAATTTAGGTTGTACTAAATAAAGTTCGTTCTCGGGTGAGGCGCCACCACCAGCCGTGACTGTACCAAACCAAAAGTTTTCCTTACCTTCTTTTAATTTTATATTTAAAGCCACATTCTCTTGGTTGTTCGTTACCCCACTCAACTGACCTACTTCAGAGTAGTTCCGCAACACCTGTATTTTATCAACAGCATTTGAAGGGATATTTTTTGTGGCTAATTTGGTGTCGCCATCAAAAAAGTCCTTTCCATTGATCATCAGTTTATTCACTACTTTGCCCTCAACTTCTACCTGTCCGTCTGCATTAATTTCGAATCCAGGTAAATTTTTAATGACATCTTCTAACTTTCGTTCTGTTCCTGTATTAAACGAATCGGCATTATAGATTAAAGTGTCCCCTTTAATGCTCACTGGCATCTCATAGATAAGCTCTACCTCATCGAGCATGTTATCGGGCTGCATGACATAATTTTTTATGATGTCTTCCTCCAGGGTTGAAATTAGATCATCAATCCCTTTCATTCCAACATAACTAATTTTAATGGTGTAGGAACCATTTTTTCCTAATTGCAACTTAAAATTACCCGCAGCATCTGTTATACCATACGATTCTAGACCATTGGTGACTTTGTTGATAGCCACGACATTGGCCAATTCAAGAGGGGCATTTAAACTATCTGTTACTACACCTTCAAATTTAATTTGAGCATGCGATACTGTTGCTACAAAAAGTAGCACAATTGAAAGTATTTTTTTCATAAAATTAGGTTGATTCGTGTAGTGTCTTATTGGTTGTATTCGTTGTTTAAATTAACCTCGTCCTCGTCCTCGATTGTTTCTCATTTCGATCATCTTTCCTTGAACTGTTTCGCGGTATTCACTTTTAGTAATTTCTTTTCCCTTATCGGGTGCTTCTATCTTTAATTTTGTCTTAGGATTCATTACAATTTTCGAACATAGCATCGTTGTATTTCCAGCACTCACTTCTAAGATAAGACCAGGTAATCCCCAATACTCACTAGGACCATGACTAACAGGCACTTGAAGTGTATACCATGCTTCCACCTCTGTCATAGGTATTTCAGGAACTACTTTTTCTACTGCCGTTGCGTCTGCATTTGCCTCCGGTTCTTGCGCTATATCACTCCAAGAAAAATTATACCAAGTTAGCTCTGCCGTTGGTATAGATGCCGTAGCTTTAAAACATAAATACTGACCAATCTGTTTTGATTCTGATCCCATTTTCCAATTGATCACTTGCAATTTATCCTTTACTAAAAATTGCTTTCCATAAAACTCTTGACTTTGGATCAACATATTTTCTTTTACGTTTTTATAAGACTCGCCTTGGGTAAAATTCTTTCCCCAAGAATCTGTTGCTCCTGACATGGCATCTAATTTATCTTCTTCATCAAAAACAGAGGCCTCCTTATCAAAGCTAAGGACGTATGTTTTTTCTAATCTGTTTTTCATCCGTTCTTGCACCTGCTTTTTTTGAGCCTCACTCATACGGGCACCCCAAGTCCCAAGATCCATAGTAGACTTAGAGATGTAGGTTGCTTCACCCTGAAATTCTTGAGCATTAGTAGTGAACGAACTGAATAAAAAGAAAGATAAAATACTGATTTTAAAGAGTAAAGATTTCATAGTTGTAATTTATAAAATTATTTTGTTTAACAAATATATAAAAATATTGAACAAAAAATTTTTATTGTCATAATATTAACAGGGTTTGTGCAGTATCTGCAAGCAAATTCTAATTTTTCAATAGTATATTAAACTATCCAAATACTCCTTACTGTTGAACGACTATTAAAATTATAGTACACTAGGCTCTCCATTATTAAGTACAGCTCTTTGATTTTAAAATACGATTATGGTTTAACTGCGCTTAGTTAAATATTTGTTAAAGAAAAATATCCTAGCGCGCTAGTGCAGAAAACTGACAGACCAATAATCCTAAAACTTTTTCTACTTAACCCCAATCTTAGCTTTTCACTTTTAGGGATGCGTAGGTTTAATATAAGAATATAAAAAATGATCAAAATTTGAACATTACAGTTCAATTCTAATGCAATAAACAGACTAAAACCTTTGTACCCTAATTCATTATGTAGTACATTAGGGCATATCAAAATAGCCCAAGAGCGATACTAAAAGTGTTCATATATGAGTTACAAACTAGGACTTCTTAAGGTGATAGGACTTTTTTTAATGGTATCCTGTACTCGTAATGTAGAAACCATACAACCCGAAGTTAAAAATATCACAGAAAGTGTTTATGCGTCAGGATTCATCAAGAGTAAAAATCAATATGAAGTGTATGCCAAGACAACGGGAATCATCGAGGAAATTTATGTTTCTGAAGGCATGATAATCAAAAAAGGAGACCCTATTTTTAAATTGAATCAAAAAGATTTAAAAATTGTTACTGATAATGCTAGAGTCGCTTCTTCAATGGCTGATTACACAACAAATTCTGATAAATTACAGGATGCAAAAACAGCTATAGCCTACGCTATAAAAAGACGCTTGAATGATTCTTTATTATATGATAGACAAAAAAAATTATGGGACAATAGAATTGGAAGTAAAGTAGAGCTCGAACAAAGAGAACTAAATTTTGAAAATGCTAAATTGAATGTGGCTAGCGCTCAAACAACGTATGAGGATTTAAAACGTAGCTTAAAACTAAGTTCAGATCAAAGTAAAAATAATTTAGAAATTGCAAAAATTTTAGAAAATGATCTCATCATTAGAAGTGAACTTGATGGCGTGGTCTATAAAATAAATAAAGAAAAAGGGGAACTCATTACTAGTCAAGAACCTCAGGCAATCATAGGCGCTACTACTTTTACTATCGAATTATCCATTGATGAATTCGATATTGTAAAAATTAGAATAGGTCAGGAAGTAATTATCCGCATGGATAGTTATAAGTCTCAGGTTTTCAAAGCTCAAATTATAGCTATTGATCCTATGATGAATGCAAGGACACGTTCTTTTCAAGCCCATGCTACTTTTAGTAATGAACCAAAGGAGTTGTATCCGAATCTTACGGTAGAGGCTAATATTATTATTCATAAAAAAGAAGCTGCCTTAACCATTCCAAGGAATTATATGGTTAACGACTCTAGCGTTATGCTTGAAGGAGGAAAACTTAAACATGTAGAAACAGGATTAATGGATTATGATCTAGTCGAAATAAAAGCGGGTATTTCCAAATCAACAAAACTAGAATTACCCAAAAAATGAAGGTAAAGCATATTACGGAAATTGCTGGTGCGCTCATGAGAGCGCGATGGAAACAAACACTAGTTGCTGCCATTGGCGTTACTTTTAGTATTGCGCTATTTATTACCCTACTTGGTTTTATGGAAGGCCTAAACCAATTGTTAGACGGCATCGTTTTAAATCGAACGCCGCACGTGCGACTCTACAATGATATTCTGCCCTCTAAAAAACAACCTATAGCGCTAAGTGAAGACTATAAAAACTACTATAATTTTATCAGCTCTATAAAGCCTACCAATACAAGAGAGGAAATTTATAACGCAAAAAAAATCATCGATAAACTCGAAAATGACAAAAGGGTAAAGGGAGTAGCCCCTAAAGCAACTGCTCAAGTGTTCTACAATTTAGGGAATATAGATGTCAACGGTATTATTAATGGTATCGATCCTGAAAAAGAAGCACAACTTTTTTCTTTTTCAGACTACATTACTCAAGGAGATTACAGGGAGCTTAAAACGGTATCAAATAGTATCATCATAGGACAAGGTGCTGCAAAAGTTATGAGTGCTGAATTAGGTGATGTCATTACGATAACAAATACCGAAGGAGAGCAATTTACCTTAAAAGTAGTTGGCTTTTTTGAATCTGGAATTGCGGAAGTAGATAAAGTTCAAAGCTATACGAGCCTAGCTACCACACAAAAAATACTCGGTAAAAACAGTAATTATTTAAGTGATATTCAGATAAAACTACATAATTTAAATCTGGCTCCTGCATTAGCCTTGGAATATGAACAATTTTTTGAACTTGATGCCGAAGATATACAAACAGCCAATGCGCAATTTGAAACAGGGAGTAGTGTTCGGTCCATTATCAGCTATGCCGTTGGTATTACCCTGCTTATTGTATCCGGGTTTGGCATCTACAACATACTCAACATGCTTATTTATGAAAAAATGGATACTATTGCCATCTTAAAAGCCACTGGTTTTGCAGGTGTTGATGTTAAGAAAATATTTTTGACTATTTCACTAAGTATTGGCGTATCAGGTGCATTAGCGGGTATACTCTTAGGTTTTTTATTCTCACTTGGCATTGATGCCATTCCTTTTGATACCCCTTCGTTACCTACCGTAAACACCTATCCTATTGATTATGGAGTTCACTATTACCTGATTGCAGTCATATTTGCTATTGCAACCACTTCTTTGGCCGGTTGGTTGCCCGCCAAAAAAGCAAGTAAGGTAGATCCTGTCGAAATTATAAGAGGCAAATAAATGCAAAATGATACCATTCTTAGTGTAAATAGCATCAACAAATCGTTTTACGACCCTGTAGAAATACATGTTTTAAAAGATGTCTCTTTTACCGTTTCTCGTGGAGAATATACTTCTATTATAGGACGATCAGGAAGTGGAAAATCTACCTTACTTTATATACTGTCAACAATGGATACTGATTTTACGGGAGAACTGTTTATTGATGGTATCAGCATCCGTGATAAATCTGAACAGCAATTAGCAGCCATACGCAACGAAAAGATAGGATTTGTGTTTCAATTCCATTATTTACTTAACGAATTTACAGCCCTAAAAAATGTAATGTTACCTGGTTTTAAGCTAAACAAGCTAAGTGAAGAAGCGTTAGAGCATAAAGCCTATACACATTTAAAAGATTTAGGAATCGAAAAACTAGCTAAAAAAATGGCCTACCAATTATCAGGTGGTGAAAAACAACGTGTTGCTATCGCGCGTGCCATGATCAATGATCCTGTATTGATTATGTGTGACGAACCTACGGGAAATTTAGATTCTAAAAATGCAGCTATCGTTTTCAATATTTTTAAAGAACTTACGGAAAGCTACAATAAAACAATATTGGTGGTCACACACGATTTAGATTTTGCTAATAAAACAGGGCGTATCATTGAATTAGAGGATGGCCGAGTTATTAGAGAATAAGAGACACATCACTTATGAAAAACTAAAAAAGGTTTCAGTTTGAGTGTTTTTTATATCATAAATGGAGGCAAAAAATGTATCAAAAACCGTTTTTAACGCTAAATTTTCTTGTCCTCGATACGCTACTAAATTGAAAATTACTCAAACCAACAAAAGTTTAATTCATGCACTAGATATACCCAAAGCTTAGCGCACATTGATTCCTCAGCCTAAAATAATATTAAAATTGGTTTAAAACATTTCTTAAACTTTTACTCCACTGTTTTTAACAACAACTTGAGCTCACATGCTCTATAAATTAGCGTGGAAATTAAAAAAACATGCGCTAACTCCATTTAAAAATAATGCTGAAATCAGCAACCAATTAAGAGTTCGTGTACTTTTATTCCGTTCGATTTTCCTAGGAAAACCCTTGCACCCAAAACCGCACTATTCACATACATAACCCTTAAAGCGTATCTTGATAAAACAACTTTCTCACCAAAATCTAAATAACGATTGCTCAATTATTAAGCATTTAATCTTACCTTTGTTGCTTCATTTTTCTGAGGCAGACTAAGCTAGCGTGTTTTCGTTATTGGTAGTACTCCTTGAAATGGATGCTTACCATGTCAAAATTACCTCAAGAAAATATTTTTTTAGACCTATCAGATTACGGTAGATCACCCGCAAGATTCATTGCAAAATCCTTTAAAAATACCGCTGTAACACCCGTACATATTACCTTGATATTTGTGGTCTCAGGACTACTAGGTATTTGGTGTATTCTCAATGAACAGTATTGGTATGCTGGTTTCTTTTTGATTTTGAAATCTATTTTAGATGCTGCAGATGGAGAATTAGCCCGTATAAAGAAAACCCCATCGTACACCGGAAGATATTTAGACTCCGTGTCTGATATTATTTTAAACTTTTTGATACTTTGGACCATTTACCATGTAACCAATGGTTCTTTACTGTATATGTTTTTAGCTTTTTTTGGAATGCAATTGCAAGGTACGCTCTACAACTACTACTACGTAATTCTTAGAAATAAGTACGATGGAGATACCACGAGTCGTGTTTTTGAAATCGATACGCCAATAGCGCTAAAAGGTGAAAAGCAAAGCCATGTGAATATTTTATTTTCTTGCTATAAATTCTGTTATGGTATTTTTGATCAACTTATTTATGCTTTGGATAAAAATGCAGCTAAAAGTGAAAAATTACCAAATTGGTTTATGACTTTGGTTTCTATTTTTGGTTTGGGTTTTCAATTGCTTCTCATTTCAATTTTACTAGCATTCAATTTAAAAGAATTCATTATTCCTTTCTTTATGCTATTTTCTATTTTTATCTTTATTTTTATTGGTATCCGGAAACTTATTAACCAGTAATTACGCCTGTATTTAATTCTTTCTAATTTTAATAAAAGCCATGAAAAATCTACTATCTATTTTCTTTCTTGTTGTTACCTTTTCTTTGAATGGCCAAATCGTGTTACAAGCTGATCGCGTTTTTGATGGTGAAAAGATACATATGGGTTGGTCTGTATTGGTCGAGAAAAATAGGATTACTTATGTGGGTCCTACGTCAGGTTTACCTTCGGGAGCGTCCTATGAATTTATTACACTTAAAAATAAAACCTTACTACCTGGTTTAATTGAAGGGCATTCACACCTATTACTACACCCGTACAACGAAACAAGTTGGAATGACCAAGTACTAATGGAATCGCCGGCAGAACGCGCTATAAGGGCTACGACACATGCTAAAAGCAATCTGTTATCTGGCATTACCACGATGCGAGATCTAGGTTCAGAAGGTGCTGGTTACACCGATGTATATGTAAAAAAAACTATTGAAGAAGGTATTATTGTGGGGCCACGGTTATTAGTTGCTGGTCCAGCTATTGTCGCCACTGGAGCCTACGGGCCAAAAGGGTTTCACGACGGGGTAGTCGTTCCTCTAGGCGCAGAACCAGCAAGCGGTATTAATGAAGTTATTAAAACAGTGCGCACTCAAATAGGCAACGGAGCTGATTTTATAAAAATATATTCCGACTATCGATGGTCGCCCGGAAAAGCTGCCCAACCCACCTTTTTACAAGAGGAAATTAATGCCATCGTTGAAACCGCTAAAAGTGCCGGTACTTATGTCATAGCTCATGCGAGTACCCCCGAAGGTATGAAAAGAGCCATTCTAGGAGGCGTTGAAACTATTGAGCATGGTGATGGTGCCACACCTGAGATTTTGAAATTAATGAAAGAAAAAGGCGTTGCCCTATGCCCAACCCTTGCCGCTGGCGATGCCATTGAGCGCTATGCTGGTTGGAATAAAAATACAATGCCCGATACAGCGCGTATCCTGAACAAAAAGAAAAGTTTTCAGCTCGCTCTTGAAGCCAATGTCTCTATTGTATTTGGAGGAGATGTCGGTGTTTTTCCGCATGGCGAAAATTATAGAGAACTAGAATTAATGGTGGCGTATGGCATGAATTCTTTAGATGCTTTAAAATGTGCAACTTCTGGTAATGCTAAGACGCTACATTTAGATACTTTAGGACACATCAAACAAGGTTTTCTAGCAGATATTATTGCCGTTGAAAATAATCCAATAGAAAATATTAAGGCCATGCAAAATGTAGTTTTTGTCATGAAAGACGGAGTGATTTATAAAAATTTATAAGGAACAGGTCACCAATGAAAAATAATACTGAAGAAAAATATTGGACTAATCGCTATACAGAAAAACAAATGGGATGGGATATTGGCTATCCATCAAGTCCTATTAAAACCTACATCGATCAACTTGTTGATAAAGACATTTCTATTCTAGTGCCAGGGGCAGGTAATGGCTATGAAGCGGAATATTTATTCAAAAACGGATTTAAAAATGTTCATGTTTTAGACATTTCAGAACTTCCTTTAAAAGCCTTCAAAAAAAGAAATCCTACTTTTCAGGAGGAAAAGCTACACCACGAAAATTTTTTTGAACATACTGGGACCTACGATTTAATTCTAGAGCAAACATTTTTCTGCTCTTTCGTGCCTACCAAGACGAATAGAAATGCATATGCCCAACAAATGGCAAAGCTTTTAAATAAGAAAGGAAAATTAGTAGGTTTGTGGTTTTCATTTCCCTTGACCCATGACATGGAGAAAAGACCGTTTGGCGGTAACAAAGAAGAATACCTAGGCTATTTAGAACCCTATTTCAAGGTGAAATCTTTCGAAGTTTGTTACAATTCTATCCCAGAACGCCAAGGTAACGAGCTCTTTGGTATTTTTGCAAAAAAAATAAAGCACCTAATGTTTTAAGGTCTCCTATTTTAAAAGGTCTAGGTTGATTGCCTGTGTTGTGCACTTCAGATATCAACTTTTTACTCTTTATTTTTAAGCTACACCTACTTTAAAAGTTGCGCTTTTTCTAAGATACTAACTTAGGCTACTTTCTATTTCTCTTTTATTTTTGGTACCTTTAAACCAACTAAATAAATCAAGTAATTTAAACGATTTTAATCCAAGCTAAACAAATGAAAAAACTACTTTCCCTACTACTACTTTTTGTCGTGTATACTACAAGTGCACAGTACTTTACCATGGATCTTGTTCAGGATTTAAAACCTAGAAATATTGGACCTGGAGGCATGAGCGGTCGTGTTACGGCTATTGATGCCATTCACGCCAATCCAGATATTATGTATGTGGGCACAGCCTCTGGAGGGGTATGGAAATCTACCTCTGGCGGTATTAAATGGGATCCTATTTTTGATAAAGAAGTTACGGCATCCATTGGAGCTTTGGCCATCCAACAAAGTAATCCATCCGTGATTTGGGTAGGTACAGGAGAGGGGAACCCAAGAAATAGTTTAAATGGTGGCTATGGGATATATAAATCGCTTGATGGTGGAAAAAGCTGGATCGCCATGGGTTTAGAAAAAACACGTCATATTCACCGTATTGTGATTGATCCCACGGACCCCAATACTGTTTATGCTGGTGCTATTGGTTCTCCTTGGGGAGAACATCCTGAGCGTGGTGTTTTTAAAACAACCGATGGCGGAAAAAGTTGGAAAAAAATACTGTTTACCAATAACAAATCGGGTGTAGCTGATCTGGTCATGGATCCTACAAACCCAAATAAACTTATTGCCGCTATGTGGGAGCATAAGCGCGACCCTTGGTTTTTTAAATCAGGTGGAGAAGGAAGTGGTTTGTATATGACCCATGATGGAGGCGAGAATTGGAAAAAGCTAACGGAAGATGATGGTTTACCTGCAGGAGAATTAGGGAGAATAGGTGTTGCTATTGCTCCAGGAAAAACAAATATTATTTATGCTTTAGTAGAGGCAAAAAAAAATGCCCTCTACAAATCTGAAGACGGTGGCTTTAAATGGAAAAAAATAAACGACAAAGAAGATATTGGCAACCGTCCCTTTTACTACTCCGAAATTTATGTAGATCCACAAAATGAAAATAGGGTATACTCTGTTTTTACCTATGTCAATGTTTCTGAAGATGGCGGTAAAAACTTTAGCGAATTAATGCCCGCCTATGGTGCTGATAATGGCGTTCATCCTGATCATCACGCCTGGTGGATTCACCCTAAAAACGGTCAATTTATGATGGATGGTAACGATGGCGGTATGAACATCACCAAAGATGGTGGAAAATCATGGCGTTTTATTGGCAATATTCCCGTAGCACAATTTTATCATATCAATACAGACAACGAATTTCCATATAACGTATATGGTGGTATGCAAGATAACGGCTCTTGGAGAGGTCCTGCATATGTTTGGAAAGCACAAGGCATTAGAAATAGTTATTGGCAAGAAATTGCCTTTGGTGACGGTTTTGACGTTGTTCCAGACCTAGAAGATTCGCGATATGGCTATGCGATGAGCCAACAAGGAAATGTATCAAGGTATGACCATATTACAGGTAATAATTACGTGGTAAAACCTACAGAACCTGATGCGGATACCAAATTACGCTTCAATTGGAATTCCGGTATCGGTCAAGATCCTTTTGATACGAGTACTGTATATTTTGGAAGTCAGTTTGTACATAAAAGCTCTGATAAAGGATTAACATGGAGCGTTATTTCTCCAGATTTAACGACTAATGATCCTGAAAAACAAAAACAAAGTGAAAGTGGTGGCCTATCTATGGATGCCACTGGAGCAGAAAATCACTGTACTATTTTAGTTATAGAACCGTCAAGTATTGAAAAAGATATGCTTTGGGTAGGATCGGATGATGGACGCGTGCATATTACTCAAAACGGTGGAGGTTCTTGGTTAGAAGTAGGTCAAAATATCAAAGGACTCCCACAAGGAAGTTGGATTGCACAAATAAAAGCATCCAATAAAAACAAAGGAGAAGCTTTATTAATTGCGAATGACTACCGTAGATTTAATTTTACTCCTTATGCTTACAAAACCAAAAACTACGGCAAAACGTGGGAGCGTATTGTCGACGAAAATGATGTTAAAAGCTATACCTTGGCCATAGTTGAAGATATAGAAAACCCTAATTTATTGTTTTTAGGAACAGACGATGGCTTATACGTATCATTTAACGCAGGTGAAAAATGGCAAAAATGGACTGAAGGATTTCCTACGGTCTCGACAAAAGATTTGGCGATTCATCCAAGAGAACACGATTTAGTTATTGGCACTTTTGGCAGAGCGGCATGGGTTCTAGATGATATTAGACCCCTGAGAGCGATTGCAAATGACCCCAGTATTTTACAGCGTGAGGCTAAAGTGTTTACGCCACCAACTGCCTATCAATCTGCTATACAGCAAGCTACGGGAAGTAGGTTTGGCGCTGATGCGATGTACAATGGTGATAACAGAAAATTAGGCGCTATGATTACCTATTACCTAAAAGAAGGGAAGTCTAAAAAAGAGAAGTCTACCGATACAACCGTGAAAAAGGATAGTACGCCAGATAAAAGAACTGGAGTGGAGAAAAAAGATTCAATCCAGTTTGATATTTTTAATGGCACTACCTTGATCCGAACCTTAAAATACAAGACACCAGAGAAACCAGGTTTTCACCGTATCTATTGGAGTATGGATGAAAAAGGTCCAGACCGAGCTTCACGTACTATTCGAAAAAGAACAGGCGAATCTGGCGGAATTGACGTAAAACCAGGTCTATTTACTGTAAAAATGAGTTATGGTACTATGGTCGATGAAACTCAAGTCGAAGTAAAATCTGACCCTAGAATAGCTGTCGATGTAGCATCTATAAACGAAGTGTATGAAACCAGTAAAAAAATTCAAAATTTCACACAAACTGCTGCTGATGCCGTTCGGCAATTAGCAGAAAGTAAGGAAATAGCAGAAAAATATAAAAAAGAGCTGAACGAATTAGACAAGGAAAAATATAAAGATGCGATTAAAGCATCGAGCGATATTAGTAAAGAAATAGATGCCATTATGGCCTTGTATTTAGGAAAAGAAGATAAAAGGCAAGGTATTACCAGAAATCCTGAAATTACCGTATTACAACGTATTGGAGAAGCTAATAGCTATGTATCATCTAGAAAAACAGGGATCACAAGTACAGAGAACAAATTAATTCAATACGCCGAAGAAGCACTACAAGAAGCCCTTGTGAAAACAAATGCTTTTTTTACTGGCGCGTGGTCAACCTACAGATCTAGTCTAGAAAAAATGGACAATTCACCTTTTAAAGAAACAAAAATAATAGCGATTAAATAAAACTCAAAGAGATGAAGAAAATTGTATTTTTAATTACTTTATGCATCATTACAGCAACAAACGCTCAAGAAACTGGCGAAGATAATTGGGGCTCTTGGTACATGTATTTTGGCAGCAATAAAATCTCGGATAAACTAAGTATTCATAGCGAGGCGCAATTCAGGTATTATGAAACGGCTAGTAACTTTAATCAACTGTTACTGCGTACGGGCTTAAACTATCATATTGACGAAAACACCATAGCTACCATGGGCTACGCCTACATAGGAACAGATACAAGCTTTGAAGAAATACGCAATGAAGAGAACACCAATGAACATAGAATATTTGAACAATTGATTCTTAAAAATAAAGTCGGAGAAATCTTATTTGAACATCGGTACCGATTGGAACAACGCTTTTTAGAAAACCAAGGAGTTACGGATACTGAACATAGAGCACGCTATCGTTTTCAGGTAACCTTACCTTTAACTGATACTTTCTTTCTTAATTTTTACGACGAAGTATTTATTAACCTTCAAGATCAGATATTTGGCCAAAACAGATTGTACGGAGCCTTGGGAGTCCATGTTACCGATAACCTATCTGTTCAAGCGGGCTATTTAAAAAATCATTTTAACACCGCTAATTTTGACCGTTTGCAGTTTGGTATATTTTTCAATCCCGACCTGAGAAAGAAAAAATAGCGTTTGTGTTAATATGAAATTGAATCGGGTTTGATTCTAGTTTAAAATATGTGTAATTTTAAAGACTTAATTAAAAATAAAAACATGAAAAAAATAGTATTTATCCTATCCATTGCTTTAGTTGGATTAACCTATAGCTGCAAAGAAGTAAAGAAAGAAGCTCAAGAAGCTGGAGAAGAAGTGGAAGCTACCGTGAATGAAATACAAGAAAGCATGGAAGCAAAAATGACTGAAAAAACCATGACCATTACCTTAATGCCTAAAAGCGATAGCAATGTAAAAGGTGAAGTAACTTTTACTCAAAAAGATGGTACGGTAATGATGATGGCGACCCTCTCTGGATTAACACCTGGAGTACACGCCATTCACTTACATGAAAATGCAGATTGTTCTGCAGCTGATGGCACGTCTACTGGGGGGCACTGGAATCCTACTTTTCAACCTCACGGAAAATGGGGTGTTGCAGAAGGGTACCATAAAGGCGATATAGGAAACTTTACCGCAGATGCCGAAGGAAATGGAAAAGTAGAATTCTCCACAGACGAATGGTGTATTGATTGTGATGATGATACCAAAAATATTATAGGCAAAGCAGTCATTGTACATCAAGGTACGGACGACTTTACCACACAACCAACTGGTGCCGCAGGCGCACGTGTGAGCTGCGCAGGAATCATTCAATAAAAAAAATTGAAAAAGTGAAAAAGCTGTATTTTTTACAGCTTTTTTTTTATTATCTTACTCCAGTAAATACCCTAAATGGAATTAGAAGTTTTAGTAGAAAAATTTCGGAACAAAGACGAAAAGGCTTTTGAAAAGCTTTACGCCATGTATTCGGATAGCATTTGTGGCGTTATTTTTAATGTTGTAAAAAACACGGATATTGCACAAGAAATTTGTCAAGATGTTTTTATAAAAGCATGGAAAAACGCCCACACCTATAACGCCACGAAAGGGCGTTTTTTTACATGGATGTTAAATATAGCTAGAAACGCAGCCATCGATGAGGTACGCTCAAAATCTCATAAAAATAGCAAACAAAACCTATCCTCTGATTTTTTCGTAGATATACTTGAAGACAAAAATGATCTCAACAATCAAGTTGATGCTATTGGAATAAAAAGTTTACTATCACATCTGAAAGAAAAATGTATTCAGATCATAGAACTCTTATATTTTCAAGGGTATACACAAAAAGAAGTGGCAGAAGAATTAGAAATACCTGTGGGCACAGTTAAAACTAGAAACAGAAGTTGTATTTCACAAATTAGGGGCAATATTTCGATATAGCATATGGATATAGATAAGTACATAGCATCAGGTATTTTAGAGCTTTATATAGCAGGTACACTAACGGAAGATGAAAATTTGGACGTTCTTAGTTATGCCCGAAAGCACCCTGAAATTCAAGCAGAAATTGAAGCCATTGAAGCCTCTATTGTTGCGTTGACAAAAGCTTCCACACCAACACAAACCTCAAAATATAGCTATACTACTCTTTACGATAAAATGAAAAACACTTCAGAAAACGAAGTGAAAGTTATACCATTGGCAAAACAAAAATCAAACTGGTCCTCGTATTTAGGCTGGGCCGCTTCCGTACTTTTAGTTGCTGGATTAGCTTGGATGTACACTCAAAATAACGCGCTTAAAAATGAGTTGCAAATTTCTTCACAAGCAACCGTAAGCCTAGAAAAACAAATTGAAGAAGCTAAATCGTCTTTGGTAAAATCCGAAGAATTATTAAGTACCATAAGAAATAAAGACATTCAAGTAGTAGCCCTAGGCGGCCAAGCTGTTGATCCAAATTCGTATGCGAAGGCCTACTGGAACAAAAAAGAACAGCAAGTTTTTATTGATGCACAAGGACTTCCTGACCCTCCAGATGGTATGGTCTATCAAGTTTGGTCTTTAAAGCTCGACCCGCTTACACCTACAAGTATGGGGCTATTGGAAAATTTTATTACTGACGATAATCGAGTTTTTGCACTAGCAAATCCAAACGAATCAGAGGCTTTTGGAATTACTTTAGAACCAGCTGGTGGTAGTGAATCACCAAATTTAGAGCTACTGTATACTTTAGGAGCAGTTTAGTCGTAAAAATAGGTTATAAGTCCTTTTTGACGCGGTGAATTTTCATGGCTTTAATGATCCATTTAGGCAATGGGTTTAAAGGGTTTCTTTTTTTTAAATCAATGTAAATACCCCACTTTTTAAAAATGGGTACTTTATGTGTTTCAACCAGTTCTATTAAGGTACCATCAGGATCCTCTAAATAACCAAACTGGCCAGCGGCATCTCCCATATCAAAACTATCGGAACTATCAACCGTAAATAAAAAATTGTTTCGTGCAGCCTCTTTTTTAAAGGCAGTCATACCATGAATATCAAAACATAAATGAATATATCCAACATCACCCCATAACCTGTCTTTATAGGTTTTCAAAGGTGTACGATTTAATACCTGTAGTAATTCAATTTCTGAAGTTCCTAACAATTCCCCAAAGCCGCCAACGGCTCTTTTTGAATGTTTTAGAATAACTCTATGAAATGTATTTTTTCCTCCGGGTAAATTCTCAAAATCTTTAAAAACTCCTTTCTCGTCGAAATACACTACATCATATCCCAATAATTGTTGATAAAATTTAATTGACATAGCCATATTCGAAACACCAATAACAGCTCCCATGACTCCGCCACTAAGAGATTTGGTATTCGTATATTGCTCTTCATTCTCTACTAGTTGTACTAAATTATGCCATGGGTCAGCACAAAAAAAATGTGACCGTAGCATATCGATGGACTTTAATTCACTTAAAATTGAAAGCTGTAGCTTTTTAAAAATAGTGTGATTTTCTTTAATTTTAGTACTGCGAACTTTCATTATATTGATGCCTAAGTCACCTAATAAAAGTTTTTCTTTGGATATTTTTGGCACTCTATCTTTGAATTGCCAAATTTCTAAGCCACCGCCACCCTTCATATTTAAGGCTAGTAATGCAATTCGTTTATAGCAAGTATTATCTGTGTATCGCGTCATCAAGCTAGCTTCGGCTTCATCTTCAAATACAAGGATATCAAATCCCAAATACCTGCGATACCAATTAAAAACATCTTTGGCATGTACCACACCTATACCCATTTGTTGAATACCGTTAATTATTTTATCCATAGCTATTATTTGCTAGTATAGGGCATTTTAAGTAATTTATGATGTAGGGATTTTAATTTTTCGGGAGGGTAGCCGTACTTAAACAAGAGTACGAGCAATAAATTAGAAGCATTCACTTTTAGATAGGAATTCGTTTCGTATTTCCGAGCCGATACAATTAAATCATTTTTGATAATGGTATAATTGACTCTATTTTTTTTCATTCGTTTAAAAAACTCAAAATCTTCCATGATTACTTGTTGTTCATTAAACTTACCTAAATCTAAAAAAACAGTTTTTTTATAAACAAACATTGGTCACCACCCCCCGTAAATAAGCCATCTTTGGCCGTAAATGAAGCGTTGATGCGCAAGAGAAAATTTTCTTTATCAAACTTGTAAGAGAAAAACCCAGCATCATAATATGAGTTTAATGTTTCTTTAATATTGTCAATAAAATCTACGGGTGGCTTTACATCGGCATGTAAAAAAACCAAATAATCACCTTTCGCTTGTGCTGCTCCACAGTTCATTTGTATCGCTCTTCCACTTTGTTCACATATAACAAATGTAGTCGCTAATGAACACGGAATTTGAACACTATTGTCGCTATTTGTTGCCGATAATACGACGATGATTTCGACTTTTTTTTCTTTCGTTATTTCCTCTAAATAAGGGACTAAATATTTAAGATTAGCTTCTTCGTTATGTGCTGGAATTATAATGGAGATCATAAATTTATTCAACTGTAGGTTAAGAATTAAAGCTATTTATTTGTTTGTTAAAGCGTCGTTATATGATATCATTTACGTAGATTTAACGGAATAGGTTTTATAAAATTTTAGCAGCACTTTTGTGAAATTCTAGAAAGACCAATACACCCTAAATACTACAGTTCATCATAAAATATATAAACTCATGTCGAAATTAGCCATTAAATTACTAGCATACACCATTATCTTTTTTTTTATAAGCCATAATGTTACTGGACAGTCTAACGAAAATACCCCGATAAAACTTACGAAACAATCTGAACAATTTTTAAGAAATATTAAGGCAGGAAAAAGCACCTCCGAATTTAGATCTCAATTGGCCAAAACTTCTATTGAAACATTAGAAAAAAGTCTAGTAACTGATTCCGAAAAATTAGCTTTTTGGGTCAATATTTATAACGGTTATATTCAAATAGTTTTAGCTGAAAATCCTGATTTATATAATGATAGAGGTTCGTTTTTTAAGAAAAGACAGATCCCCATTGCAGGTAACACTGTATCCTTTGAAAAAATAGAGCATGGTATTATTCGCAAATCACAATGGCCTTTAGGATTAGGATACGTTAGAAAGTGGTTTCCTAATAGATTAGAACGGAAATTAAGAGTGGAAAACCGGGACTACCGCATACATTTTGCCTTAAATTGTGGCGCCAAAGACTGTCCGCCAGTAGCTATTTATGAAGCAGATAAGCTTGATGTACAATTTAATAAAGGAACAGCGAAGTATTTAATAGACACGTCGATCTACGAAAAAGATAACCAAAAGGTAATTATTACCCCTTTATTTAGTTGGTTTAGAGGGGATTTTGGTGGTAAAAAAGAAGTGAAGCTTATTTTAAAAGAATTTGAAATCATACCCACAACCGAAAACATCGAAATAGATTACAAAAACTATGATTGGACTTTAGACTTAGATAATTGGACAGATTTATAATCTCTATTTCGTTCTGCACGCTTTCATTTCTTTATATAGTAGCCTATTTGCATCATATATTTTAAATATTACATAAAGCATAAAACAAAACCAAAATCCTAAAAAACAATATTCCATAAGGTATTCATTTATGGCAGTCAGCACCTTCTGTGAGCGCGATACCTGCTGTTCAATAATACGTACGACACTGCCTATTTGAGGGTTTTACCTGTTAACTTATTTTTTAAACTTTTCAACTAAAAAAGCATCGTAGTATCCCGACTACGATGCTTTTAACCTAAAAACAAAACAAAATAATTCGATTAAAATGTAAAACTCAGATTCGCTTTTATGAATAATGGCGTCCCTGGAATAAAATGAATTTCTTCGACCGAATTGGCTTCATTTTCTAATCGTGATTCCGTTGCAAATTGCGTTTCATTCCATTCCGTATCGAATAAATTCTCTATGGACATACCAATATTTAACCTTTTTGAGATTTGATAATTCGCATTTAAATCGGTTACAAAATACCCCTCGGCAACAATAGAATTATCCTCGTTTGCTGGTCGATCGTCAATAAATCGATAGCGCAAGCCACCTGAAAATCTTCCTAAATCAAGTATACTAAGACCCCCAGCCATTGTAAATTTTGGTGCCAATGGAATATAATCGTTTCCGCTTGCCTCCTCGAGGCTCCTAGCCTTCGTGAGGGTAGCATCGGTATTAAAAAACAACCAATCATTTACCTGATACCGCAGGCCTAAATCTAAACCAAAACGTTCTGTTTTACCGCTGGGCTCTACAATACCTGCATCACCAACATACACAAATTCTTGTTCTAAATACAAGTACCAAGCGGCAGCGTTCACTAGTAGTTTTGAAAAAGGTCTCCAAATGGTCCCTACATCTGACCCATAGGCAGCCGGTAAAATATCTTCTCCTGTTTGCGCTACAATTACCCGAGTATCGTTGGAATGAAACCCAATTCCTGATTTTAAAAAGAATTGTAAATCTTCATTTTCACGATATAAAACGTTTAGTTTAGGTGAAAAAGCAGTTTTTGATGCCGATAAATTCGTGTAGGCTGTTTGCAATTCATCTACATAATTAAAATTAAAGTTATCCACGCGTATGCCAGGAATGATAGACCATTTATTGATGTTATAATCAAGACTTGCATAAGCAAAACTATTTGTTTCTTTAACATCCCCTAACTGTATGTTGTTTATAGTCTGACTGCGATTTAGGGTATTTGAAAGTTCTACATCATTTACATTATCGGTTCTAAAACCTAATCCCGCGTTTAAAACAGCGTTAGCGTTTTTCCAGTTCAAGTTTTTATAAAGTTCAGAATTGAATCCAAAAATGTTGCGGTCCTCCTGCTGTTTTATTTGATCTCCGTTTACAGGATCTTCTAAGAAAAAAGTAAAATTAGAATACAACAAAAATTTATAATTGGTATAAAACACATTAGACTTCACAAAGGTATTTTCATCAATCACTTTTAGTACTTCTGCGTTCAGATTAGTGCGTTCCGTGGTACCCCCTTCTGTATCATCAATGGCTCCAAATCGTGAGATGAGTCCATTATCCACAGCTCGCTGAGGAATTTGACCAGAAGCATCCCAGGTACTCGTAAAATGTGACGCACTCAACGAAAATGTACTCCCATCTTTAAATCTGGTGTTGTATTTACTAAAGACATTTAATCTTGAAAAATTTTGAGGTGTTTCAAAAGCACCATCAAACTGCATATATTCTGTCGCTACAAAGGCATTGCTATTTTCTGTTTTTAAAAGATTAAACATCCCTAACGTTCTATTCCAACCAAAATCGCCATATTCTAGCTTTAATAGGTTGTTGGGCAACATATCCTTTGTTTCAAAGGCAACATATGCCGCGGTTGAAAAATTACCAGTGTGGGCATAATAAGGGCCTTTTCCAAAATCAATATTATCCATAGTTTCTGGGATTAAAAAATGTAAATCAGCGTAACCCTGACCATGCGCATGTGAAACCATATTCACGGGCATGCCATCTACAGAAATAGCAATATCAGTTCCATGATCAATATCAAAACCTCTTAAAAATAATTGTTCTGCTTTACCCCCACCGGCATGTTGACCTATAATCAAGCCTGGAACTTTTTGCAGTAATTCTTGTGAAGAACGTACTGGGGTAGTTTTTAAATCAATGTCAGAAATAACATTTAATCCGTTTAAGTTTGGGCGAATAACTACTTCATCTAATTCTAAAGATTGTTCGTTCAAAACTAGGGCTATGCGGCTTAAAAAATCTTTTTGTACTATTTTAAAATTTAGTTTTTCATAGCCTAATGCTCCTATTCGCAGGGTATCTCCTAGGCTATTTTCATCTAACTTAAAAAAACCTAATTCATTGGCATGCGTATGCCTTTCCGAATTTAAATTCAAAATATAGGCACCCTCTATCGGTTTATTTTGCTGATTTACTAATTTGCCTTTTAACTCCTGAGAAAAGCCAGAGCTAAAGCAAAAAAATAAGCCAATAAGTGTGTTAATTATTTTCATAATGATAGGATGTAAAGAAATTTTTAAATTAAAAAAATGCAACTATCTGAAAAATTTATAAAGCCTCAATTTTGGGTTTCATGAATGGACCTAATTCATAAATAGCTTCTGATAACTCTTGCTTTAGAACTTTTACCTGATTATGTTTTCCATTTATTTTATAAATTTCTGCCGCGGTATATAAAATGGCAGGTTCAAAAGTTTTTCCTTCAATATAATTTTGAACAATAGATAATGCCTTTTCTTTTTCGCCCAACTTTAAATAGCTGGCTGCTAAAAAGTGATATGCTTCTGGTGTTGGTCTATTCGCAACTTCGCGCTCAGCGAGCACTAAAGCCTTGTCTAGCTGTTCTGTTTTATTTAAAAATAAATCAATGTTATAGGCATTATACATATCTCCATATTTTGGATTTTTCACTGAAGCGAAATAGGTATCTAAATGCATAAAGGACTCTTCATCATTACCAATAAACTCTGCAATTTCCGCTTTCAATAGGTAGTAATCAGGTGCTTTATAGTTTTTGGTAACCGCCTCTAAAATTCGCAATGCCTCCTTTGGGTTTTGTTCATGTGAAAAAACAATCCAAGCAATACCCTTTTTTGCATAGGCGTTTTGAGGATCTACATGCAGGGCTTTCAAATATAAGTCGTAAGATTTTTTGATGTTACCAGCGTGACCGTAATAATCTGCTAAATTGGTATAGGACCACAACTTTAAGGCTTCATTTTTAGTGTTTTCTGCCTTTTTAGTAGCCTGCTCCATATAATTGATCGTAGAGGGTAAATCTCCCTTATAATCATTCCATTTTGCAGCGCGAATTAAAAAATCAAAATTATTTAAATCAGTAATACTGTCTAAATAGTTTTTTGCAAGAGGATAATTACCCAACTCCATATGCACATCAAACAACAGACTTTGGGTTTCTAAGCGGCCCCCTCCAATTTTTTGAGCGGTTTCTGCCTGTTCCAAGGCCTCTTTAAACCTGTGTTGTGAAATATAGTTTCTTGCTAGAGCTCTTCTATACCCAGCTCTGCCCACTGCTGCAATTTCTACTGCTTTTTCTAAGGCCTGTTCTGCTTTTTTTAAATATTCTATGTCACCAGTTGCCTTAAAATAGGTGTCATATTGCCCAGCAACAATACCAAAACTGGTTAGTTGAATACTATCGGGTTGAATTTTTGAGTTCCATAAATCGAAATATTTTGAAGACGTTTCTGGAGCTTTTGAAATTAAGAACTGATGATAGTCATCAGCATGTGTTATTTTATTTTTTGTTTCAGATTGACAAGAAAACAATATAGTAAATAGGGATATATAGAGTATCTGTTTCATAATGAAATTATTTTGTTTTAGGGTTTGTTTTAAAAATATGGGAGGATAACATGTATCCTCCCAATTCTCCTTCATAGCATCCTTATTCTGGGTTACCCAAGTAAGGAAAGGTAGTTGTTGGGTTGGCTGTGATACCAACGCCGTCTGATGTTAGTCTAGGTAAATTCGGCATTCCGTCGCCATCGGTGTCTTGACCGCTAAAACGGGTACCTTCCATACCACCAAATAATAGTATTAAAGAAACATCGATCACATCATCTTGAATCATTCGTCCTGTTAAGGCCACTTCATCGCCATCTGGCACTAAAATTCTTCCATCCATATCCGCATCAGTTCCTGGGTTAAAATATGTTGTTGGCAAATTTGGAGCTACTTCTAAAACATCAGCAGCCAAATAAGCTGTTAAACTTGCAGCATCTAATCCTAAAATATTATTCTCGTAGTTAACAGCTGCAGGATCTGCTCCTAAAATATTGGCATACACATCATGATAAGCCTCTAATCTTGCTTCAAAACCAGCTTGAAAAGTTGCCGCCATATTAGCCGGAAGGGTTCTGTTATGCAAATCTTTAGTGGCATCATCAGCACTTAACACCGTATTTATTCCTGGTCGACCCATGTGGTCTACTTGTGAATAGGTGCCTGAAAAATCGGCCTTAGGATCTGGCATTTGCATTGAATCATTGTCATCATTATCGCAAGAGACAAAAGAAATTGCTGCTACGTATAGCATTGCGTATAGTACATTTGAAAGTTTCATAAATTCTTGTTTTTAAATAATTAATTATTGTTTTCTGTTTGATGTTGCCCATGTTTTGTACACCTCTAAACCCAAAGCATTTGTTGCTGTAGTTGCTCCTAATAAACTATTAGGCAATTCAATAACAATAGACATGGTATTGGCTCCGTCAAAAGTATCTACAGCTTCATTAGCCGCTTTAAAGCCATTTGGTGCTGTACCTCCGATGACCGCGTTAAACTGAAAGAAGTCAAAGAAAAATGCATCTTGTCGTGGTCCTGCGAATAACTTAACGCCACTTGCGGTTGTCGTTACCTTAGCAGTTGCCTCTGAAATTTCAACACTACCTAAAGGAGCATCAACCCATACTTGACTATCCAGACCTTTTTGAGCAGGAGTAACTGGTCCAAAGAAGTACATCATACCATCTCTAGGAATCGCTTGGATCACCAAATCTTCTGCTAAATCCCCGTCGGTATCAATGTTAATTTCGGTAAGAACGTCTTCATCAAAAGTACCATAAGCTAAATTTGGCAATACATTAGACTGTAAGTCGACAATAAAAACGGTGTTATCCGATCCTGTTGTAGGCTCAAAAGCATAAAAATCGGCAATATCTGCGGAAGTTCCTCTAGAAGATGGAGCGTCGATATGATCGGCGGCTACCAAAACAATAGTTGCAACTGCGCAAATGGCAAGTCCTAAATAAATTTTTGTTTTTTTCATAATTGAAAGTTTTTAGATTATAAATTCAACAACACTTACGAGAGAATTAAAAGTAGGTTTGTTTTGAAATGTTAAAATTTTGTTAATACAAAAAACTGGATTCCCTTACTGTACTGAATTTTAAAAAAAAGAATAGCGGTTACTTTTATCAATTGTAGTAATTTCGCATTTTAAATAACAGTAGTAATGAACCCTTCATCAAACGGTTGGATTGATAAGTTTGGATACTTAGTAAAAGATTATCAAAGTCTGTATGATAATTTTGATGAACTCTATACACATTTAAAGGAGTTAGGATTTATTTATGGTATTAATATTAAGATACCTGAATTTATTCATCCCGAACACCCCTTGTCCGAAGATGAAAAAGCTAAGATTAATTTATTAACAGGCCTTTACTTTACCTATAAAAACAAAACAGGAACAACTGACTTCTCAAAATTTCTAGAAGCTATTTTTGAATTCTACACACAATTAGGAATTGGAAAAATATCACTACTTCAAAAAATACTAAACGGAAAGAAAACATCCTCTCAACTTGAAAAACTAATAGAATCTCGTGTTTATTTAGATGACAATGTTATTAGCAAAACCTTCAATAGCATTATTACCAACTCCTTATTATGTATTGATGTTTTAACATTTAAGAGTTATTTAGATGAAAAAAATGATATTAAAGCCCATGCCAAAGAGCTAGAATACATTACCATTAACATGACCTATCATGCCTTAAATTCAAAAAAGAAGAATAAAAAAGATGAGAAATTAGCACAGTTATTTGCTTCTTCTTTGACCTTTGTGGATAGTACCATTAATAATTTTGACGATACGTACCGACAAAAATTAACCACCAAATTTGTACCCTATGAAAATAATTATTTTCTAGATGTTGCTTGCTTAACTGTATGGGAAGATCAGTCCTTAGATTATAAGGAATCTAAGTTTATTTTTGGTGTCGGAAAAGACCTTGGGTTAGCCCCAGAAAAAGTATTAAAAGCCATAGAAGATGTCGCTGTTTTTTTTGAGAAAAATGCAGCTCAAGTTCCACATTTAAAAGACAAAAATTTAGCCGTTCAGTTTTACGATAGTATGTCGAGAATCGTAAATAAATTAATCTTAAGAAATAGCAAAAGGCTTCAAAAAGAGCTTTCAGAAAGTAAAGAGTTAGTGGCACTTTTATCAAAATCTACAGTCAAAGATTTAAGTGCTGAGGAGAAGAAAAAAGTACAGAATCAATTGCTCGATATTTTCAAAAGTATCCCTTCATTAGCCATTTTTATATTGCCCGGCGGGGCCGTTTTATTACCTATTTTTATAAAATTAATTCCTAAATTGCTACCGTCATCTTTTGATGACAATCGAATTGAATAAACCCTTAAATCCAGATTAAAAAACCCACTATAAGGAAAACTTATAGTGGGTTTTTTACTTATTTAAACTGTATTTAATTAGCATTTTAAAACTAGTTACTCTAACCATAACTTAAAGTCTTTTACACGCTCTCTACTCACGATGATTTCTTGCTCATTAAACTTTACTAATTTAATCTGAAGCCTTGAATTGGTGTAAGAGACCATATCTTTTATGTAGTTGACGTTCACATAAAATTTACGACTTACTCTAAAAAATAATTTAGGATCTAAATCATCTTCTAAGTTTTCTAAGGTGGTCTCTAAAAGGTAATTTCTACCGTCCGAAGTCGCCGCATAGGTGCCTTTGTTTTCGCTGTAAAAACATTCTACTTCATCGGCATTTATGATTTTAAGATGCTGCCCTATTTTGGTAGTAAATCGCTTTTTAAATTCTCGCTCTACAGGGTTCACTAAGAGCCTTTTTATGTCGTCAAAATCAATAGCTAATTTTTGTTTTTTGGGCGCTAAAATTTGGTACTTTTCAACGGCAGTTTTTAGCTCTTCCTCATCAATGGGTTTTAACAAATAATCAATGCTATTTAGCTTAAAAGCTTGTAGGGCATATTCGTCAAAAGCAGTCGTAAAAATGATAGCACTTTTAACCTCAACTACATCAAATATTTCAAATGAAAGTCCGTCTGAAAGTTGAATGTCTAAAAAAATTAAATCCGGATGTTCGTTATTTTGAAACCAATTTACGGCCTCTTCAACCGAATGTAAAAGCACGGACACCTCAACAGTTAAATCATTTAACAATCTACTTAATCTTCTTGCTGAAGGTTTCTCGTCTTCAATGATAATGGTTCTCATGTTTTTGTAGTTTGGTTTCGGGTTTCAGGTTTCAGGTTTAAAATATTTAAAATTCTAGTTTCACAAGAATTACATTAATGTTTACGAAGCAAACTTTGAACTTGCGCTTGAACTTTATCGTATTTTTACATTAGCCTTGCTCACGCATATACTTTTCTAGCTGCTTATGCTCCCATTTTTTTATAAAAGAGGGTTTTGAGCCAAAAACAAGTAGTGCATGGATTAACAAACCTATCCCCCAAATAATTGGTGTACCAAAAACATTCCAATTTATCCAATTTAAAAAATCTGGATTTCCAATGGCTTCTTTGCTCAACAACGTAAAAATAACCTTTTCTTTAAAAATAATAAGTGTAAGATTGATGATGATGTAAACTACTAGATGGTTATAAAACCCCTTTAGGTTAGCTACTTTTGATTTTGCTCTTTCTAATTTTGAATTTAGGTTGTTTTTCATGATCTCTTATTTAAACTTTTCTATTTCAATTTTATCTTGGTCCATATACTTTTTTATTTGGCGTGCCTCCCAATCTTTACTAAAAAATAGATTTACCCTACTTATTTTCAATCCGTGAACCAACAGCCCAATACCCCAAAAAAATGGCGTAATAAAGGTTGAAACATCGAAGAATGCTTGTGAAAAAGATTCCCCATTTTCATAATTATTCATAAGCTTTATAATGACAAGGAACGTATTGATCATAACATATACCGTTGCATGAATATAAAACCCTCTTAATTGGGCTACACGCGCTTTTGCCTTTTCTAATTTTAAATTTTTATTGCTCATGATAGTGTGTGCTTGGTGTTAACTGACTTTAAACCTTAAAACATTTGACTTTAGACTCTGTATTACTCCCATCTAGTTTTGTGTTCATCTTCTTGCATATATTCTTTAATCTTACGCTCTTCCCAGTTTTTACCGAAAACAGAATCGTACCCAAAGATTTTTATTGCTTTGATTATAGTTCCTATAGACACGCCAAAAACAACCCATAAAAACCAGGGATAACGCCATTCATTTGTGTAATAATTTATCGCACCTGTAAGGACTATCACAAATAAATTGCCCAATAATGAACTGTAGAACTTTTTAAGTGTTGCTACGCGTTCTTTTGCCTTGAAATATTTGTCTTCTGGTTGAATATTATACATGATTTTTATATTAGTTTATTTGAATCAATCAAAGATCTCGAAATCTTCATTGAATGCTAAATACGATGTACTGAATTGTTGATTTATTGGCTTGAGTTGTAAGCCCTTTGGAATAACTAGCTTAAAACGAATCGTCATCCATGTATTCACGCATTTTACGCTCTTCCCAATTTTTCCCAAATAAGGGGTTGTAGCCAAAAGCTTCCATGCCATGAGCCGTAAGTCCAAATCCCCATCCTAAGGCTGGAAAAATAGCCCAGGGAAAACTTGTGGTGTTGTAGTTGATGACTATTAGAAAGGGTATTACAATACAGTATGCTAACAAGTTACCATAAAAGCCTTTAATTCTTTCAACTTTTTCTTTTGCTTTTTCGTAGCGTTTATCTTCTAAATATACTTTTTGTGTTTCCATACTTGAAATTTGTTTTGTGAGTATCGGTAATTCTATTCTGAATTCCGATGCTGATTTTATGATATTTACTTTTTTATCTGAAAGTATCCTATACCTTTCTTGAATATTCTTTAAACCCACTCCCGTGCTCTTTTTTACGACTGATTTTTCTTGTAAATTATTACTAATGACCAGCCTGCCGTTTTTTTCAAAAACCTTAATATGTAATGGTTTATGAGGTGAAACCACATTATGTTTTACGGCATTTTCTAACAATAATTGCAAGGATAAAGGCACTATTCTAGCCTCTGGATTGTTGGTTTGTTCCGGTATTTCAAAAACTATACTGTCCTCAAACCGCATCTGCAATAGACGCACATAGGTTTTTGCAAATTGCAGTTCTTCATCAACAGAAACCAAATCTTTATTCTTTTGTTCTAATACATATCGATACACTTTTGAGAGTGAAGTCGTAAACTTTTGTGCCTGTTTTGGATCCTCTTCAATTAAACTTGTCAATACATTTAGACTATTGAATAAAAAATGCGGATCTAACTGATTTTTTAAAGCATCAAATTTGGCCGAAGCTGTACCCGCAATTATTTTTTGCTCGGTTACCTTTTTTTGCTGACTAGCTCTATAAAAATAAATAGCGTGAAAAAAAACCGAGACGACCAGCGTAATCAAAAGTGATACCGCGTAAAAAGTGGGGTTTTCATTAGTAATGAAACGGCTCCAGTCTTTATTACCTAATACTATTTCAATAAAAAATCGGATTAAAAAAACACCGGCCATAGTAAGAACAACACTTCCTAAAGCGCCTATTAATAACCTATACTTTCCGTACTTTTTCCAAACCACTTTATGATTCAAATGATCGAAAAAAGAAATATTTATAAGCGTAAGTACACAGGCATACAGCATATAAAGCCCTAAGTTTTGAAAGAAAATAAGGTCTAAATTCAGCGCTCTTCCACCGAGAACACTCAACCCAATATCAATAAATGCAATTACCAATCCAACGATAAGCCCAATTAGTATGGTTTTTCTTAAATTCTTCATTTTAATTTTTTTCAGCGTACCCAGCTACTTCGCCCTATTTTTCTTTAAAGATATTAAAAAGTGACTTGTAGGGTCTTTATTTTTAAGGCGCATCGCTATCTTATTTTTTATGACCACAAATTTGAAGGCTTTTGCAGTGAAAGCAAACTAAGAAGTTCTGAATTGTAGTATTTGCAGTCTGAATTGTCAGGAACTACCTTTTGTCAGTGTTGAAAAGCCAAGAAATTCAAGACCGTTGCATCAAAGAATCAATAAATAGAGCTTTTTGTCTTGACTCTAATAGGTATACGTTGAATTCCAAGCTTAATTAAAACCTAGAATTCTCAAGTTTTTAAAAACACCATTTATCCAACTATTAAAATCGATTTTTAGAACACCTTAGATAGATTACGTTAGCCAAATGTTAAATATTTACCAATTTTATAATATTCAAAGTACTTTAGTGCCAACAATAACCAAAGACTCATTAAACCCTTACACAACGCATGCAAAAATTTACACTCCTACTCATTTTAAGTTTATCCTTTAGTTTCATCTACGCACAAAACAATGAAAAGGAAAATCAAACTCCAACTCCTAATTATAGAGCTGCTGCCAAATACTCACCGACTAATTTAGGAAAGTTAGTACATTCAACTTCGGTGAACCCTCATTGGTTAAAAAACGGCAATCGCTTTTGGTATCAATACAAAACTACTGAAGGCTCTAAATACTATATGGTGGATGCCGACAATCGCAGTAAAAGAGAACTTTTTGATAACGCAAAAATGGCAAAGTGGCTCACAGAGATTACTAAAGATCCCTATGACGCCAAACATTTACCTAAATTCGATTTTGAATTCGTAAAAAACGAAACTGCGATACGCTTTTATGTCACATCTACTGAAAAAGTTGATGAAGAGAAAAAAGACGACGACTCAAAAACTGAAAACAGCAAAGAAATAGATTCCATAAAAACGGGCGACAAGAAAAAAGAAAAAACTAAAAAGGCGAAACAAGTCAATAAAGTTTATCATTTTGAATATGTTCTAGGCAGTAATAATTTAAGCCTTATTAGCAACAAAAAGAAAAGTGATGAAGACTGGAAAAAATGGGCCAATATTGCACCAGACAGTTCTATAGTATTATTCTCCAAGAACTACAATATGTATTGGATGGATAAAGAAAATTTCTTAAAAGCCGTAAAAAACGAAAAGGATTCTACTATCGTGGAAAACCAATGGACAACAGATGGAGAAGAAAATTATGATTTTGGTGGAAGTACTCGCGGTGAAAACAATGAAACGAAACTAAAGAATAAAGACGATCGAAAATCTGTTCGTGGCCTGTGGTCCCATGATTCCAAAAAATTTGTATTCGAAAGAACGGATTCCAGACATATTAATGATCTTTGGGTGATTAACACCACCTCAAGCAAGCGCCCCACCCTAGAAACGTATAAATATCATATGCCAGGTGAAGACGAGTTTTACAAAGCGGAGCTTCATGTGTTCGACATCCCTACAAAAAGTAAAATTCAGGTACAATTAGACACTGTAAAACAGCAGAGTATTCAAGTATACCGTGAACCTACAAAAAAATCAAATGAGGATGATGACTTTAGACCGTCCTTACTTTTGTCTAAAAAAGGAAAAATTTATTACAGTACCATAAGCAGAGACCGAAAAAAACTCGATATATGTGTTGCGGATATGAACACGGGTGAAACCAAAGTATTAATTGAAGAGCGCTTTAACACCTATATTGAAGCACGTCCTTTAGTGCTATTTAATAATGAAACTGAAATGCTACATTGGGCAGAACGCACGGGATGGGCGCACTACTATTTATATGACATTGAGGGTAATTTAAAAAATGCCATAACTTCTGGATCCTATCATGTAGAAAGCACCATTGGCGTAGATGAGAAAAATAGAAAATTATACTTTACAGCGCATGGCATAGCCAATGACCAAGATCCTTATTACGAACACATGTATAGTATTAACTTAAATGGTTCTGGCTTAAAAGCCTTAAATCCTGGAGATTACAACACGAGTACCGACATGGGTGATGCTAATTCTTTTTTTGTAAATAATTATTCTAGAGTGAATACTGTACCTAAATCAGAATTAAGGTCTAGTACTGGAAACCTGATCATGGCATTAGAAGAGGCAGATTTATCACAATTGATGGCTACAGGGTATCAGTTTCCTGAAACTTTTAAAATGAAAGCCGATGATGGAATTACAGACATTTATGGTGTCATGTACAAACCATTCGATTTTGATGAAACAAAATCTTATCCCCTATTAGAATACGTGTATCCTGGACCCCAAACGGAAGCTGTAAATAAGTCCTTTTCCCTAGGCATGGATCGTTTAGATCGTATGGCTCAAGTTGGATTTATTGTAGTAACCATGGGAAATCGCGGTGGACACCCAGACCGTTCTAAATGGTATCATAATTATGGGTATGGTAATCTTAGAGACTATGGTTTAGCAGATAAAAGACATGTGGCAGAACAACTGGCCGATAAACATCCCTATATAAATATTGAAAAAGTGGGTATTTATGGTCATTCTGGTGGTGGTTTTATGTCCACAGCAGCCATGCTGGTATATCCAGATTTCTTTAAAGCTGCGGTATCTTCTGCTGGTAACCATGATAACAATATTTATAATAGTTGGTGGAGTGAAACCCACCATGGAGTGCAAGAAGAAATGGATGATGACGGTACTATAAAATATAAATACCTCATAGACGACAACCAATCTTTAGCCAAAAATTTAAAAGGAAATTTGATGCTCATCACTGGTGATATAGATAATAACGTTCACCCAGGAGGTACTATTAGAATGGCCAATGAGTTAATTAAAGCCAATAAACGCTTCGATTTTATGCTCATGCCAGGTCAACGTCATGGTTTTGGAAACATGACGGAGTATTCCTTTTGGCTACGTGCCGATCATTTTAGCAAACACTTTCTAGGTGTTGAAGCTACAGATATTGATATTAGTGAGATCAATAGAGATCAGCCTAAATCTAAATAATCAGACATTAAAAGGAACCACGTTATAAAGCGTGGTTTTTTTTTTGAAATTCACTATACCTATCACAGGATAAAAAACATACAGTACATAAGTTGTAAAAAATGAATACTGTGTTCTGGTTTGATGTGCTGTTTGGTAAATTTCAACTAATTTTGCAGCATGATTAGAACGTTTCAGCTTCGAGTTTCATTAAAAGAAGAATCGCAAGAAGGTATTCTTACCACCAAGGCTGCTAAATATTTAGGGGTAGCTGAAAAAGATATTACTGTTAAAGTATTGCGTAAATCTATTGATGCGCGTAAGCCGAGTATCTATTTTAATTATAAGTTAGAAGTTTATCTCAGAGAAAAACCTTCTGAGAAGCCTGATTATTCTTTTGATTATAAAGATGTCTCCAAAGCGAAAGAAATTCATATTATTGGTTTTGGTCCTGCAGGAATGTGGGCTGCGCTGCGTTGCTTAGAATTAGGTTTTAAACCCGTCGTCCTAGAACGTGGTAAAAATGTACAAGACAGGCGAAGAGATATCAAAGCTATTAATCAAGACCATATTGTAGGCGAAGATTCTAATTACTGCTATGGCGAAGGTGGGGCTGGCACTTATTCCGATGGAAAATTATATACTAGAAGTATTAAACGTGGCGATGTACGTCGCATTTTCGAAAGCTTAGTGCATCACGGAGCAACCGATCAGATTTTGATTGATGCGCATCCGCATATTGGCACCAATAAGCTCCCAAAAATAGTAGAGAATATTCGAGAAACTATTTTGAAATTTGGTGGCGAAATTTATTTTAATACCCGAGTGGTAGATTTCACGATTCAAAATAATGCCATCAAAGCCATACAATTACAAAACGGTCAAGAAATGCCCGTTTCTAAAGTAATTTTGGCTACAGGACACTCCGCCAGAGATATCTATTATTTATTACACAAAAAAGAAATTGCTTTAGAAGCTAAGTCATTCGCAATGGGTGTTCGTGTAGAGCATCCGCAGCACATTATCGATAGTATTCAATACCATTGTTCAGGCGAGCGCAATGAGCTTTTACCAGCAGCTTCTTACAGTTTGGTAGAACAAGTTAAAAATAGAGGCGTATATTCATTTTGCATGTGCCCAGGTGGCTTTATTGTTCCTGCCGCCACCTCTTCAGGGGAAGTAGTGGTGAATGGTATGTCGCCGTCAAAAAGAAATAACTTATTTGCTAATTCGGGCATTGTTGTAGAAATAAATGCCGATGAAGACTTAAAAAAATACGAAGCACATGGCGTTTTAAAAGGTTTAGCTTTTCAAATGGATTTAGAACGATTAGCGTTTACTGCGGGGGGAAGAACTCAAACAGCACCTGCGCAACGTTTAACTGATTTTGTAGAAGGCAAATTATCCAATGATCTGAATCCCTGCTCCTACCAACCGGGCTTGAAATCAGTTCCCCTACATTCCCTTTTACCTAAATTTATAGGAAGTAGACTGCGAGGCGGATTTGCAGCTTTTGGAGAAAAAATGAAAGGGTATTATACCTCTGAAGCAAACGTAATAGGCGTAGAATCAAGAACCTCTTCACCCGTAAATATCCCGAGAAAGGAAAACTTAGAACATCCTGAGATTTCGGGACTTTTTCCATGCGGGGAAGGTGGTGGCTATGCAGGTGGTATTGTTTCTGCAGCTATGGACGGAGAACGTTGTGCGGAAGCGGCATGTGGGTCATGAGGTTTTAAGTTCTGGGTTCTGGGTTCTGGGTTCTGGGTTCTGGGTTCTGGGTTCTGGGTTCTGGGTTCTGGGTTCTGGGTTCTGGGTTCTGGGTTCTGGGTTCTGGGTTCTGGGTTCTGGGTTTAAAAAAAATAAATTTACTTTGTCTAATTAAACCTATTTCTATAACTATTTTTTGAATTTGAACTTTTTTCTTTAGTATGTGAAACAATTGGTACATTGGTACATTATCTTAATTTTGCAGTATAGTAAACAATAGATGAAAGACGAACAAGCAACCCGAATTAATAAATACCTAAGCGAAGTTGGTTATTGCTCGCGTAGAGCGGCCGATAAATTAATAGAGCAAGGCAGGGTTACCGTAAATGGTGCTGTTCCTGAAATGGGAACTAAAATTACCCCTGCAGATGAAATTCGTGTCAATGGGGAATTGGTTGGGAAGCCTAAAGACAAGTTCACGTACCTCGCTTTTAACAAACCAGTAGGGATTGTTTGTACTACTGATACAGGTGTAGAAAAAGATAATATTATTGATTTTATCAATTATCCGAAACGTATTTTCCCCATAGGACGATTAGATAAACCTAGTGAAGGTTTAATTTTTATGACGGATGATGGAGATATTGTCAATAAAATTTTAAGAGCCCGAAACAATCACGAGAAAGAATATATCGTTTCGGTAAACAAACCTGTGACATCTGATTTTCTAAGAAAAATGAGTATCGGAGTTCCTATTTTAGATACGGTTACAAAACCGTGTAAAGTGACTAAAATTGACAAATACACCTTCAGCATTATTTTAACTCAAGGGCTAAACCGTCAAATTCGTAGAATGTGTGAACATTTAGAATATCGTGTAAAGCGGCTACAACGTGTGCGAATTATGAATATTGACCTTGATGTAGAAGTAGGTAAATGGCGCCATTTGACAGATGCAGAGCTTAAAGAAATTAACCGATTAGTGGCAGATTCTGAGAAAACGGTTTAGTTCTTAAAAACAAACACTATTCTCAATCGTAAAGAAATTTATTTTAATCACTTACTTTACAATAAGCAAGTTTATTCACCTTAAATGCCTCGCTTTGCTAGTCGTGCTGAAAAAACTATTTCGTGTCAAGATGTAAGAAATTGACGTTTCTTTTCTGTATTTTTCACTGGTAAGGTTTACTTATTTACACCTTACTTCTTTACTTCCTAATTAAATCCGCCAACCAACTATTTTACGAGCCCAATACCCAACTACCTTACTGTTTAACTATTTCACTACCTTTGCAAAATATTTATAAAACTACATGACATTTAAAGAGTTAGGAATTGCAGCTCCTATTTTAAAAGCGCTAGAACTACAAGGGTACGAAAACCCAACGCCCATACAAGAACAAGCTATTCCTATTTTATTAAAAGGCAAAGACCTATTGGGTGTTGCACAAACAGGTACAGGAAAAACAGCAGCCTTTGGGATCCCCATATTACATCATATTTACCAAAACAATAGCGGTATTGGAAGGCGTAAAATAAAAGCTTTGGTCGTAACCCCAACGCGTGAATTGGCTATACAAATTGGTGAGAGTTTTACGGCTTACGGCAAGTTTACGGGCATAAAAAATACGGTCATCTTTGGTGGCGTAAAGCAAGGTAAGCAAACCGATGAATTAAGAAAAGGCATAGAAATTTTGGTGGCTACACCAGGCCGACTGTTAGACTTAATGAATCAAGGCTTTATTTCACTTCGTGATTTAGAATTTGTGGTGCTCGACGAGGCAGATCAAATGCTCGATATGGGCTTTATTCACGATGTAAAAAAAATCATTGCGAAACTACCTCCAAAGCGTCAATCGCTTTTCTTTTCGGCAACCATGCCTAAAACCATCGTAGAACTTTCTCAGAAAATTCTGGGCGATTTTGAACAGGTTACCATTAAGCCACAACAAGCGACGGCAGAAAAAGTCACGCAAGGGATTTATTTTGTAGCCAAAGGCGATAAAGTAAAATTGTTAGTCCATTTAATCGAAGAAAAACAAACCAAAGCGGTGTTAGTTTTTTCAAGAACAAAGCATGGTGCTAATAAGATTGTAAAGTTGTTAGACAAGGCAGATATAAATGCTGCGGCTATCCATGGAAACAAATCGCAAACAGCACGACAAAATGCTTTAAACGATTTTAAAGACGGAAAATTAACGGTTTTAGTAGCTACCGATATTGCGGCACGTGGCATTGATATAGACGAGTTATCTTTGGTGGTAAATTACGATTTACCAAATGTACCTGAAACCTACGTACACCGAATTGGTAGAACAGGTCGCGCAGATGCTAGTGGTGTTGCTTTATCTTTTTGTGATGGAGAAGAACGACCTTATTTAAAGGATATTCAAAAGTTGATAAAACAAACAATTCCTGTCATATCAGACCACCCTTTTGTGGATGACGGTTCTCATAAAGGAGAACCTGATGAAGACAGAAGGCCTAGACAACAAAACAACCGACCTAAAAATCAAAACAACCGAAATCCGAGAAGTAAAAATCGGAATCGGAATCCTAGGAATTGATAAGAGTATCCAGTGAATAGTGTTCAGTTTGCAGTATTTACGTTGAAAATAAAATAAAAAAGTGAAGTTGATAATTTACATTTTTTTAAAACTGCCAGCTGCATCTGTTTACTGATAACTTATCCTCATATTTTTAAAAACTAAAGAAGCCTCACTTTGCAGCGAGGCTTCTTTTTTAAAAATTATTCAAGGCTATTTCCCAAGCATTAAAAGCTCGTTGCATTTTATTTCGGTAATGTAGCGCTTCTCCCCTTCTTTAGTTTCATAAGAGCGGTGAATCAATTTACCTTCCACAGCTACTTGCTTGCCTTTCGTTATAAAATTTTATACAATTTCTGCAGTTTTTCCCCAGGCAACAATATTGTGCCATTGGGTGTCTTCTACTTTTTCGCCTTTCGCGTTTTTGTAATTATCACTGGTAGCGATAGAGAATTTGGCCAATTTTTCGCCACCTTCTAAGTTTACAATTTCTGGGTCATTACCCAAGTTTCCAATCAACTGTACTGAATTTCTAAGTGCGTTTATGAATTATAAAAAAGCAATCAGCAATAAAGAAATTATAAGCTCGTTATTGATGATATTTAAATTTAATAATCCTAAAATCTTAATCCATGAAAATTAAAATGTTTTTTCCAAAATTTTTACTAGTCTTATTTATTTTCAGCTTTTCTTTCTCTTGTTCAAATGATGATGAGCAAAAAGATATAGAACCAACAATCTCCGCAGATGAAATCGCTAGAATAAACGAACTTGTTTCAGCAGATCTATTGGCACAATTTAGAGTTGCAAATCCCAGTTATAGCAAGGAGATTATATTTACTTCAGCAGCCGTTGAAATAATTGATGGCGAATACTTTTTAGTTTCAACATCAAAGGAGTTTAAGACTACAACTTTACTAAAAGTTGTTGAAAAAAGACAAGAAAATAAGCTTTCAATGTCATTGGCAGACGCAGGTGTTTCTTGCACGTCGTCAGTTTGTATTGAAGGTCTTGGATGTACTCCTAAGAGTAGTAATTTATCTTGTAGAGAATGTCCAGGTGGCGACTGCGCAAGAACTGTAACTTTGGATTAGTGATTTTGCTTAGGAAAACGAAATTCATGAATAAAAAAAATTTGGTTTTAATATTTCCTTAAAGTCTAAGTAGAAATAGGGATTCTTATAACCAAACATAAAAACGGTTCAGGCATATACCTGAACCGTTTCTACTTTTAATAAAATTATTACTTACCAAGCATCAAAAGCTCGTTGCATTTTATTTCGGTAATGTAGCGCTTCTCTCCTTCTTTAGTTTCATAGGAGCGGTGTACCAATTTACCTTCAACGGCTACTTGCTTGCCTTTGGTTAAAAAATTTTCTACAATTTCTGCTGTTTTCCCCCAGGCAACAATATTGTGCCATTGGGTGTCTTCTACTTTTTCGCCTTTTGCGTTTTTGTAACTATCACTGGTGGCGATAGAGAATTTGGCCAATTTTGCGCCACCATCTAAGTTTACAATTTCTGGGTCGTTACCCAAGTTTCCAATCAACTGTACTGAATTTCTAAGTGCGTTCATAATTTTAATTTTACGTTATAACAGTTCATACTATCGCAACACTATTGTTTCGACACTGCAAACATAAAACGACATTTCAATGACACACGGTTCGGAAATAGTTACTTACGTTTACAAACGTTTGTAGTCATTTGAAAATTTTTAAATGATTCAAAATCATACTTTTATATCCTACACGTCTTATTTTAATCTATGCTTAAAATTTAGCTTTTGTATTTTTTATCAGAAATTCAAGAGGCTAATTTTTTTTTTACAAGGTGAAAAATACTGTCCAAAAAGAAGTTAAGAACGATGAAATACTCCTACTCTATACCTAAAAACTTTGCTTAGCACTTAAAACATTTCAATCACCAAAATTTACCCAGAGAACTAATCTTTAAAAGAGAGGCTGTTTTATTGAGATTGCTACTGAATAGAATATCATCATTTCCTTTTTAAGTGTGGTACATCAGATGAGGAATTACCTAGGCTTCCGCTGCAATATCTCATCTTTTAACTGTTTTTTATCACCTACCCTAGCGAAGCTAAACCAAAAAAAAACTTAAAGTTTTTATTTATCCTAAGGTATTTTCTATTTTTACCGTTCTATGGAGAACGGTAAACACATAAATAGCAAGAAGCAAGTACGGCAAAAAGCCGCATCGCTTTTGCTATTTGTACTATTCTTATTTCCAAATGCTATTCAATTTGCACATGCTTTTGATAGCCACGAACATACGACATGCAAAGAAGTAAATACCCACTATCATGAATCGCTTATTGATTGTGAAATATGTGATTTTCACTTTGTTCCTTTTTCGTATGAAATTTATAACTATCCAGATTTTATAGTTTTAAATATTCCTGCTACTTCTAAGCAGCACTTTACAACTTTATTATATACTCCTTTTCACAAATCCAACACACAATTAAGAGCACCGCCATATTTTCTTGTTTAATTAAAGATCTTTTTAATCTTAATAAAGAAAAATTATATGCGAATTTTTGCTTTGCTTTTATTGCTATTGAGTAGTATTTCAGCTATTTCACAAAATTGTAACAACACCCTTTCAGGAAAAGTTATCGACCTTCACGACGGAACTATACTCGTTGGAGCTACCTTAATTGTGGCCGGAACTGAGCAAATGGTCATCACCGATCTAGAAGGGAATTTCACGATTCCTAACTTGTGCAATCTAAGCTATAATATTCAAATATCTCACCCCTATTGTTTAACCAAAGTATTGAATATTAAAATAGATGGCGACACTAGTAAAACTATTTATTTAGAACACCATATAGAAGAATTAAACGAAATCATTGTTAAAGGCCTATCCTACAATAAAAAGCTAAATACCATTATTGAAAAAAACATTTCCCAAGAAGATTTGGAGCGGTTTAGTAGTGGTTCATTGGGGGATGCGTTAAATAGCTTGTCAGGTGTTTCCTCCTTAAGTACGGGTAACACGGTCATAAAGCCGATGATCAACGGCCTTCATAGTAGCCGCGTTACTATTATCAATAATGGGGTTCGGATGGAGGATCAAGAATGGGGAGCAGAACATGCGCCGAATCTAGATATTAACGCTACTGGTACTATTAGTGTTATTAAAGGGGCTGGAGCCTTACAGTACAGTGGGGACGCCATAGGGGGTGTGGTCATTGCCGAGGCTGCAAAAATACCTGTAAAAGATAGCCTTTACGGGAAAACTTTAATGAGCTTAGCTTCGAATGGTCGTGGTGGGGTTATAAGTACACAAGTAACGAAAAGTTCTAAAAGTGGATGGTTTGGTACTGCACAAGGAACTTTAAAGCGCTTTGGTGATTTTGAAGCACCCAATTACGTGTTGAGCAATACAGGGGTTTATGAACGTAACGCTTCGTTCAGTCTAGGCCTAAATCGATTTAAATACGGTTTTGAAGCATTTTATTCTGTTTTCAAGAATGATATTGGAATTTTAAGAGCATCGCACTTAGGTGGCGCCCAAGACCAGTTTCGAGCCATTAATAGTGATCAACCCTTAGTGATTAACGACTTTACTTACGGAATTAATGAACCTAGGCAAGAAGTTACGCATCATTTAGCGCGAATTAAAGCCTTTAAACGCTTTAGTAAATTGGGAAAGCTAAGTCTACAATATGATTTTCAGCAAAATAACCGACTTGAATTTGATGTTCGCCGCGGGGAGGATAGAAATAGGGCTTCGCTTGATTTAGCCTTAAGCACGCATACACTTATGCTAGATGTAGACAGCAAACTATCGGATGCTGTTGGTTTAAAAACAGGCTTGATCACCAGATACCAAGATAATTTTGCGAATCCGGAAACGGGTGTCCGTAGATTAATACCGGATTACGATAAATATGATATTGGCGTTTATGGCATTATCGATTATCGTTTAAACGAACAATGGTTACTAGAAGCTGGTGGTCGATTTGATTACACCTTTTTAGATGCTTTCAAGTTCTACAGGACCTCGTTTTGGGAATCACGTAATTATGATGTTTTGTTTCCTGAGCTTGTGATTGATGAATCGAATAATCAAGTGTTAACCAATCCAGAGCTTAGTTTTTATAATAGTTCTGCTACCGCAGGACTTAATTATTTTTTTAAAAACGACTATACCCTAAGCTTTAATTATTCGTTCGCATCCCGTGCTCCAAACCCGTCTGAACTTTTTAGTGAAGGTTTGCATCATTCAGCTTCTCGGATTGAATTAGGTGATTTGCGTTTTACGTCAGAATTAGCCCATAAGTTTACCTTAAACTTTAAGCGCGATCATGATGTTTTTAGTTTTTCTGTAAATCCGTATATCAACACGATAAATAACTTTATATTGATAGAGCCTACAGGCATTCAACAAACGGTTCGCGGTAATTTTCAGGTATGGGAATACCGCCAAACCAATGCGCAATTAATAGGCGTTGATGTGGATGCCGTATACGAGTTTACCAAAAATTTACAATACAGACACCAATTTTCATTGGTCAAAGGCTACGATCGCAGCAAAAATTTAGCATTAATAAATATGCCATCGGCGAATACGAAGAATGAATTAGTGTATCAAAATCTAAATTTAAAAAATCTTCGCCTAAGCTTACAAAGCGATTTTGTTTTTAGACAAAATGAATTTCCAAATAATAATTTTGAAGTTTTTATTCCGGAAACACAGACGACAGAACTTATAGATGTTAGTACCCCGCCAGAGGCCTATCACTTGCTTAATTTTAGCTCTAGCATGGATTTTAACGTCAACGATAAATCAACACTTGCGGTAGGGCTAAATGTGACCAATATCGCCAACACATCATACCGAAATTATTTAAATCGCTTGCGTTATTATGCGGATGATTTAGGAAGAAACTTTTTAATAAACATAAAACTTAATTATTAATACCTTAAAATTTCAAAAATGAAAAAAATACAATTTTTAACTATCTTATGCTTCACAGGAATCGTTTTAACAGGATGTTCTGACGATAACGATCCACCACAGTTAATTAATGATGAAGAGGTCATTACCACCTTAACTGCAACATTAACGCCTAATACTATTGGCGCCACCAACATTACCCTGCAAACACAAGATTTAGATGGTGATGGCCCTAATGCTCCTGTAGTTACCGTATCAGGGAACTTAATCGCGGGTACTGTATACGCAGGTACTATCGTTTTATTAAATGAAACAGTAAGTCCAGCAGAAGATATTACTGAAGAAGTAGAAGAAGAAAGCGATGAACATCAATTCTTTTTTGTCGTTGGCGGTCTTGACGCTACCGTTATGGCTACCAATAATGATATCAACGGAAATCCTTTAGGCACACAATTTACACTTACAGCAGGTGCTGCTGGTACGGGAACCTTAACCTTTACGCTGCGTCATGACCTAAAAAAACCTAATTCAGGTTTGGCAGATGCTGGGGGCGAAACTGATATTAGTGCAACATTTAATGTTACTATAGAGTAATTTCTAGGAATAAAAACTTCAAATTCTAAACACCCTTTAAAGCTTTTGCCTTAAAGGGTGTTTTTTTGCTTAAATTAGCGCATGACAAATGAATTGTAATCATGTATATCCCACAACACTATAAACAAACTAACCTCGCCGAAATAAAAGATTTTTTGATTCAAAATAGTTTTGGTATTTTAATCAACCAAGTGAACAATAAACCTTGGGCAACGCATATTCCGATGGAATTAGATACTGACGAAAACGGCAAGGATATTTTAGTTGCACATATTTCAAGAGCCAATCCTCAAGCTTCTTATTTGGATGAAGAAGGTGATGTGCTTTGTATTTTTAACGGTCCGCATTCGTATATTTCCTCATCATGGTATAAAGAAGAAGAAGTACCTACTTGGAACTATATTGCCGTACATATTTACGGAAAGTTGACGGTTATTAGTGAAGAAGAAACCATGGAATCACTCCATCAATTAGTCGATAAATACGAGAGGAATTCAAAAAATCCTATTTCACTACATGACATGTCTGACGAAACGTTACAACAAGTTAAAGGTGTTGTTGGTTTTAAAATTTCGATAGATACCATTCAAGCTACCTATAAACTATCCCAAACACGAGCTGAAGATCATCCAAAAATTATCAGTGAACTTGAAGACACAAAATTAGCACCTGCTTGTGCTATTGCCCAAGCTATGAAAAAACATCAGTAAATAATTAGGACCTCATGGAGGTGTATAAAATACCACCAAAAATAGCTCAATGCACCGAACCCAAACTATAAGAATATGAAACACTTTAAAATTTTAAGTAAGCCGTTTATTTTAATCGGCCTTATGCTTCTCTTTTTCTCCTGTTCTGAATCGGAGAACAAAAATAAAGACGCAGAACCAGAAACGATAAAACCCGTTAGCTTCACTGTAATTGGAGATGTACCGTATGGCGATACCCAAAGAGACGGACTTATTGCCATGGTGAACACCCATAATACCATCACTAATTCACAATTTGTAGTCCATGTTGGCGACATTAAAAGGGGAGCTGACCCCTGTAATGAAGCTGTTTATGCTGATGTTAGTGGTATTCTAAAAGCTTTTACAACACCCACGTTTATGCTGTTAGGAGACAATGAATACAATGACTGCTCCGACCCTACTGAAGCCTTAGGCTACTGGAAACGCTATTTTCTAAAATTTAATGAAAATTGGACATTCGATCAAAAAATAACCTACCAAGTGGCACGAACTGAAAATTTTAGTTGGGTGCAAGAAAAAATACTTTTTATCGGTTTAAACATTGTAGGGAGTAGTGTTCATGATCAGGCAGAGTGGACCGAAAGATTAACTGATAATGTCAATTTTTTAAATACTCAAATCGAAGCTAACAAAAATGATGTTGAAGCTATTGTCGTTATGGCGCACGCAAATATGATAGAGGCTGGTGCCGCAAAATTTGAACCCTTCACCATTCCCTTTAGAGCTGCAGCTGCTTCGTTCGAAAAACCAATTTTATTTTTGCAAGGCGACGGGCATTTTTGGTTTAGAAATAAGCCTTGGGATGAAAAAAACATCACTAGGGTTCAGATAGACGGTGGCACTAAAGCAGTACAAGTGACCGTTGATGCGCGTAAAAGCGAACCCTTTTCTTTTGATCGAACTTTCTTAGATTAGACCAGTAATTCTCCTAGTGATAAGGCAAAAGAAAAAGCTGATGCGAATACTTTTAAAGGAGTAAAAAAGATTCATAGCCATAGTATTTACATTAAACTACACTTCAGCACCACAATTCTACAGTTGAGTAGTTTCTGTTTTAGTTTGTTTACATAGAATTGCAACTTTGTGATGTAATTAATCAACACATAAAAACAATCACATGAAAAATTTAGCAATTTACACCGCATTTTTATTTTTAATGAATTTTGGATTTTCACAAGAAGTAAAAGGACAGAACATTACAGTAACCATTGATAATGTGCTGAGTAATGAAGGCAAAGTATTACTTTCATTGCACACTACGGATACCTTTATGAAAGGACCAGGAATTCAAAATTTAGAAAGTACTATAATAGATGGTAAAGTTAGCTTTACGTTCGAGAATGTTGCCAAAGGAGAATATGCTATTATGGCTCTACATGATGCCAATGACAACAAGCAAATGGATTTTCAAACCAATGGAATGCCTAAAGAAAGCTACGGCATGTCAGGAAATGAGATGTCTTTTGGACCTCCAAATTTTGGAGATGCAAAATTTGAAATAAAAGACGAAGATGTATCGTTCATCATTCGATTTTAATACTTTACAACTATTATAATAGAAGTATTAAAGTGCAAAAGATTCACTGACTGTGGACTTTTGCACTTTTTATTATATACCAAATACGCGACATAGGTTCTAATACCGCTAATTAAATATTCAGGAAGATATCCCCTACATTTTATTTTTATCAGTACTTTATTTAAATATATATACTTTAAAAACAACTGGTTTTAGCCAGAGTTTTTATAATTTTACAGTATAAAATAACACGAATGACAATTACCCAATTACAATATGTTCTTGCTGTTGCTGAGTATAAAAATTTTACTTTAGCCGCAGAAAAAAGTTTCGTAACACAACCCACTTTAAGTATGCAAGTTCAGAAGTTAGAGGATGAATTAGACATTCTTATTTTTGACCGGAGCAAAAAGCCCATTGCTATTACCGAAGTAGGTAAAAAAATTGTTGCACAAGCTAAAAATATTGTCAATGAAGCGAATAGAATAAAAGATATTGTAGATCAAGAAAAGGGGTTTATCGGTGGCGAATTTGTTTTAGGAATTATCCCTACGGTAATGCCCACTTTATTGCCTATGTTTTTAGATACGTTTATCAAAAAATATCCAAAGGTAAATCTGATTATCAAAGAGCAAAATACAGACGATTTAATTCGGAATATTCAAGATGGACATATTGATGCTGCCATTGCCGTAACTCCTTTAGAAATTGAATTTATCAAAGAACGCCCACTTTATTATGAACCTTTTGTTGGGTACATTCCAAAAAATCATCGTTTAGGGAATACCTCAAAAATTGATGTAAGCGATTTGGATATCAATGACGTATTATTATTACAAGACGGACATTGCTTTAGAGATGGTGTATTAAATTTATGTAATACCCCAAAATTAGCCCATAAAGAAAAATTTCAGATACAGAGTGGAAGTTTTGAAACCTTAATTAATTTGGTCAACGAAGGTATGGGGATGACGCTTTTACCCTATCTGAATACTTTAGGACTAAGCGAAAACAAAAAAGAAAATTTGAAATATTTTAATACCCCATCACCCGCAAGAGAGGTAAGTATTATCTACCATAAAAGTGAATTAAAAATTCAAATTACAGAAGCTATAAAAGAAGTCATTTCAAGCATCGTTCGTGGAGCGATTACTTTTCAAGATGTAAAAATCATAAGTCCGATTACCAACACAAAAAAATAAAAAAGCCACCTAATTAGGTGGCTTTTTTATTACGTCGTAATTAATATTAAACTTTGTTGCAATTCAGGCTTGTCATCAATAAACTGTTGAAGCCAAATTTTTAGTTGTTCTACTTCCTCTGGCAACAATGTTGAAATTGCTTTTTTTACTTCTTTATAAAATAATCGTGTATCAAAACTAACTTTTTTGAGCACTACAATAGTATACTCAAGCATTGATTCTGTCATGATATAATAATTTTTATTGGTACGCCTAAGATAACCAAAAAAAATACATTTTATTGCTTATATCTAGTTAAAAAATAGATAAATTGCTGTTAAATCACTTAAATTACGTAGTTTTCAACCGTATGAAACCGTTCTTTTTTATGAAAAAATTTATAGTTATCGTATTGTTGATAAGCACTTTAGCAAGCTGTACAGCTACAAAAAAACAACATATAAAGAAGCAAACTACAAAGATTTTAAACGATGCTGTTTTCGAAAATCAATTTTTAGGTGTCATGGTATATGATCCGGTAAAAAAGGACACCTTGGTAAGCCTTAACAGCCATAAGTATTTTTTACCAGCTAGTACTACTAAAATTTTTACGTTGTACACAGCACTCCGAACTTTACCTGACAAAATTCCCGCTTTAAATTATAAGGCTATTCAGGATACCCTCTATATTCAAGGCACTGGTGACCCAACATTTTTACATCCCTATTTTCAAGATAGCACTACCTTATCCTTCTTAAAAAATTACAAAAATATTTTGCTTATTTTAAATAATTTTGAATCAGAACGTTATGGTCCTGGGTGGGCTTGGGAAGACTATGAATTTTATTTTCAACCAGAGCGCAATGCCTTTCCTATGTATGGTAATGTGGTATCAATCGCTACGGCCGATACTATAAAGATAACTCCCGACTACTTCAAAAATAATATTATAGACCTAAGCTATGCTAAAAGTCGAGCCGAATATAGCAATACCTTTTATTATAATTTTGCTAAAAAAGACAGCATCGAAATACCGTTTATCACCGATACTACGCTTACAAAAACCCTTTTAGAACAGGTATTAGATAAAAAAATTAGTATTGTAAACCAATTTCCTATTGGAGAAAAAAGCACTTTATACAGTGTGTCCTCAGATTCGGTTTACAAAAGAATGATGGAGGTGAGTGATAATTTTTTAGCGGAGCAATTATTGGTACTCTCTAGTGCTACGCTATCGGATACCTTAAGTGTTGAAAAGGCTCAAAAAAATATCCTTCAGCAGCAATTAAAAGGTTTAACCGAGCAGCCTAGATGGGTTGATGGTTCTGGATTATCACGGTACAATCTTTTTTCTCCTGCATCATTTATTCAAATTTTAGATAAAATGTATACCGAAGAACCCAAAGAACGCTTGTTTAATTTGTTTCCTGTGCGGGGAAGGTTGGCAGTAGCTGAAGGTATAAATGAGAAGGGAGTTCCTTATATGTATGCTAAATCAGGTTCTTTTGGGAACAATTACAATCTAAGTGGCTACTTGCTCACCAACTCAGGCAAAGTATTGATTTTTAGTTTTATGAATAATCATTACAGAGCAGCTACAGAAGAAATAAAAAAAAGGATGTACGCCTTTTTTGAAAACCTAAGAGATCATTATTAGGAAAAAGATGAAGGCATTTATAAGATGTTTTTAACCATCATAATGAATCCATCTTCAACACCCATCGTACACGCTAAAACCTATTATCTCCATCCAAGAGGTTTCCTAACTTCCCTAAGACACTACCCTCTCCTTTATCCTTGCCACCATTAGGTATCGATGCCAAAACTCTACCTGCTAATCTACTAAACGGTAAGGATTGTATATAAACCGTACCAGGGCCGCGTAATGTGGCGAAAAACAGACCTTCACCACCAAAAATTGAGTTTTTTATACCTCCTACAAACTCGATATTATAATCGACCGTTTGTGTAAACCCAACAATACATCCCGTATCTACTTTTAAAACTTCACCTGCCTTCAGATGTTTTATAGCTAAGGTGCCCCCAGCATGTATAAAAGCTAAGCCATCACCTTCTAGTTTTTGCATGATAAAGCCTTCTCCACCAAATAAACCGCGCCCTAGGCGTTTTGAAAACTCTATACCGATAGAAACACCTCTGGCAGCACATAGAAAAGAATCTTTTTGACAAATAAATTTTCCTTGAATCTCCGATAGATCTACGGCTAGAATTTTTCCGGGATAAGGAGAAGCAAAACTAATTTTTCGCTTCAATAGTCCTGAATTTAAAAAGGCGGTCATAAACAGACTCTCCCCTGTTAACAATCGTTTTCCTGCAGAAAAAAATTTCCCCAAAACTCCTTTGTCTTGATTAGAACCGTCACCGAAAATGGTATCCATGACAATATCCGTATCCATCATCATAAAGCTACCTGCTTCCGCAACAACGGCTTCTTGAGGGTCTAGTTCTATCTCTACAAACTGCATTTCCTCTCCAAATATTTGATAGTCTATTTCGTGTGCGTTCATAATATTTATTTTAAGTAGTTATTCATTTTTCCGTACACAACCGTATAAATTACTAAGTTGTTATCTTATTGAGAATTTGCTGCATCGCTTCTGGGTTTTGAGTTCCTACCAAATACTTCTTTCCACTTTTTAACCGAATAGCCAATCCTTTATTTCCTTTGACATTATAGACCATCCCATAGGTGCTACTTATTCTTATTCCGTACCCGACGAAATCATACACAATAAGGTTTATTTCCTCAATTTCTGTCAATTTCCAGGATTTTTTAAAAAATGGAAAAAAGCGAATCGTAATCGATACTTGATCAATAGTTGTGTTTAATCGCATCACTAGAAACAGTAAAAGAACCAATAACATGATGATGAGCGAAATCCAAAAATCATTGGAGGCCACCAAGTGAAAAGAAAAATTCTGAGGGTTGGGAATTTCTAAATTTGCTGGTAATAAAGTAGAACCTATAATGACCAAGGGCGCTATAAGGATTAACCACAACCACCATTGGGTAAATTTTTGTCGCTCACTAAATAGTATTTTAGACTTCATCATTTATTGCTTTAGGCGTATGGTCCATTCAAAGTTAAAGGTAGATACTACGACACCATCAGCATTTACGCCTACTGATTTCATCCAAATGGTTTGTCCTTCGCCTGTAGCTACGGCTGTATCAATAGCCCCTTTTATTAAATCACCATCTTCGCATGTAAAGGTAATTTTACCCCTTGCTTTTTTAGAAAAACTGGCGTTATTATGGGCTACGAGCATGGATATTTCATGACCACTTTCTTTAATTTGATCAACCATCATGGCTCCAGTACTCAATTCAGCCGCCATACCTTGTACGGCCCAAAACATAGAATTAAAGGGATTCTGATTCACCCAACGATGCTTTACGGTAACTACAGCTTTACTCCTATCTATATGCTGTAAACGCACGCCACACCACCATGCCGATGGTAATTTAAAAAATGTAAACATGTTAAACTTACGCGCGGATACTCCCATAGCTATGCTTAATTTTTCATAAAAGTATTGAAAAATATTGAGGTATCAATTGTTAATTTTTTGTTAATATATGGTACTATGTGTTGCATAGTACCTTCTTTTAGATATATATTTGCATAAGAAATTACTAAGTTATGACAGATACACTTACAAAACACGAAAAAAATTTATCCGCATTGCTGCATGCTTCTACGTTTTCAAAATTCTTTTTCCCTTTTGGAAACTTTATTGTGCCTTTAGTTTTATGGACGGCGAATAAAAATGAATACCGTTTTGTAGACTATAATGGAAAGCAGGTTTTGAACTTCCAACTTAGTTTGCTACTCTATTCAATAGTATTAGGCGTAATTAGTATTCCATTATTTATCGGATTTCTACCGAATATCTTTGAATTTGGAAACTTTTCATTTGGAAATATAAATGATTTTAATCGCTTTAATTTTCATTTTAACAGTGATAACTTCCAATTTGGCAGCTGGCTAATACCACTAGGTATCACCGGATTATTACACACTGCCTTATTTGTATTAAATATTGTGTACACCATACTCGGGGTAATAAAAACAAATGAAGGCGAAAAATTTTCCTATCCCTTAACTATTAAATTTATAAAGTAAGCTTAAAAGGTATTCATCACACCTTTACAAGTAGGAGTTTATTCATCAATCTGAAATCAATTAAAACAAAATGCAATTCTCATCAGAATCAAAAAAAGAACGAACAGTCACATATGCAGTATAATTTAACCATCAGGTTAGCTTGATATGTGCATTAAAAGCAAGGCAAAATTATGAATGTAGAAAATACAAAAGCGCAAATGCGTAAAGGAGTTTTAGAATACTGCATCCTCTCCATTTTAAACGGAGAAGACAAGTATGCTTCCGAAATTCTAGAAACCTTAAAAAATGCAAAAATGCTAGTCGTAGAAGGCACTATTTACCCCTTACTTACACGATTAAAAAATGCGGGATTATTAAATTACAGATGGGAAGAGTCTACCTCCGGCCCACCGAGAAAGTATTACACCTTAACAGAAACAGGCAAACTATTTTTAAAAGAGCTCGATTCCACTTGGGATGAATTAAGAAGTGCAACAAATTTGGTAACCAACAACAAAAACAACTAACGATGAACAAGACAGTAAATATAAATCTCGCTAATATACTTTTTCATATTGATGAGGATGCCTATAACCGAATGAAAAGGTACCTTGAATCTGTAAAACGTTCCTTTGCAAATACCCCTGGGAGTGATGAAATATTGGCAGACATCGAAGCTAGAATAGCGGAACTTTTCCACGAAAAATTAGCAAATGATCGGCAGGTAATTACCTCTAAAGTAGTTGATGAAGTAATTGCCATTATGGGCCAACCCGAAGATTACATCGTTGATGAAGATATTTTTGAAGACGAACCTAGAAAAAATACGACCGAAGCCAAACGCGTTAAAAAACTATACCGCGATATCGATAAGAAATATGTTGCAGGGGTTTCCGCAGGACTCGCGCATTATGTTGGTATTGATGCCATATGGGTTCGAATCTTATGGATTGCCTTAACCTTTTTCTCTGGGGGTGGTTTTATTTTAATTTACGGCTTATTGTGGATATTAATTCCTGAAGCTAAAACCACAGCTGAAAAATTAGACATGCGTGGTGAAGACGTAAACATTAGTAATATTGAACGTAAAGTTAAAGAGGGTTTTGATGATGTTGCGGAGCGCGTTAAAAGTGTAGATTATGAAAAAGTAGGTAATAAGGTGAAGAGCAGCAGTAAAACTTTTTTTGATACGATTGGCGATATCATCATGTTTTTCTTTAAAATTTTCGGAAAATTCATGGGGATATTATTAATCTTAGCTGGAGGCATTGGCTTATTAGCTATGCTTGTAGCCTTATTTACTGCAGGTGTTTTTGACAACGTAAATGTTGGCCCATTAAACCTATATGAATTAGTGGACGCTACCAATACACCCTTGTGGTTGGTGGTCGTATGCACCTTCTTTTTAGGAGCTATTCCCTTGTTTTTTCTAATGTATTTAGGTCTTAAAATATTGATTACCAATTTAAAATCAATAGGTTCAGTAGCCAAATTTACACTACTAGGCTTATGGTTACTATCCTTAATTTTCTTTATTGTTTTAGGGGTACAACAGGCCACGTCTAGAGCATTTTGGGATACTACAGCCATCACGAACGAATACCCCATAGCAAACCAAAACGATACCTTAAATATTGTATTAAATTCTAATGAAGTTTATTGGAAAAGAAAGCAAATGAATTTAGGCGATTTAATGGTGAGTTTTGATGATGACGGCAATGAAATATTAGTATCTAACGATGTACGTTTTAGCTTTAAAACTTCAACGGATTCTTTAATGCGCGTAGAGATTAAGAAAAATGCAAACGGGAGTACTTTTTCAAATGCTAGAGAAACGGCCGAAAAAATCGACTATACCTATACTATAAGCGGCAATACCATTAATTTCAATGATTTTTTAACCACAGATCGCGAAAATAAATTCAAAAATCAAGAAGTAAAAGTAGTAGTCTATATTCCGAAAGGCACTTTACTGAACTATTCGGGTTTCGGCAGAGATTGGTGGGCCTTAGATTTACAGAGAAATGATTTCCCTGATGACGCTAAGATTTCAGATTTCACCTATAAAATGAATGCCAATGATAGTGTTATTTGTACCAACTGTCCTGAAAAAGAAGTCAATATTTCAAACGAAAATAATAAGGTAAAAATAAATGCCAACGGAATTGATATTAACCTCAACGAAAATGGCGAAAAAGGCAGTATTAAAATTGATAAAAACGGAATTGACATCAACATCGAAGACACGAATGACAACGGGAAGATTAAGATTGACGAAAATGGAATTGATATTGATATTAAAGACAATGGAGAATCGTTTAAAATGAAAATTGACGAAAACGGCGTGAACGTAAATAATTAAAAGTTTTGAGCTTTACACCTATCATAAAAAACTAGACTTATAGGTTTAAGGTTCGTTTTAACAACTCAAGCCTCGATTTTGACAACTGAGTACTTATGAATACCAAAACCTATTAAAATTCAACATCTTTACATCAATCTTAAAAACAACAATCATGACAACATTAGTAAAAATTGCCATTGCCATAACGCTGAGTCTTCTTTTGACTTCTTGTGGATTGGACTTTAGCACAGGAGAAAAAGGAAATGGAAACATTACAGAACAATCAAGAGAAGTCCTAGAAGATTTCACCACTATAGCAGCTTCTGAAGGCATCAACGTGTATGTAACACAAGCTGAAGAGTTTAAAATTAAAGTAGAGGCTGACGAAAACATCCATGATTTAATTGGCACTGATATTCAAAATAACACCTTGAAAATTCATGCGATAAAAAATATTGGTAAGGCTACTAAAAATGTTTATGTATCCCTCCCAATCATCAATAGTTTAAATAGTTCTAGTGGCGCGCAGTTACAAACTGAAACGCTAATAAATACGCCAGAACTAAGCATCAATGCCAGCAGTGGAGCGCTTGTAGCAGCTAGTATTACAACTGATAACATAAGCGTTGATGCCAGCAGCGGAGCCAATATCACCCTATCTGGAACTGTAAAAAATAGCCGTATAGATGCCAGCAGCGGTGCGAATATAAATGCCTCGGCCTTAACAACGGCAATAAGTAGGGCTCAAGCAAGTAGCGGAGCTAATGTACAACTGAATGTTGTTGAATCTCTATATGCAGATGCCAGTAGTGGTGGAAATATATCTTACTCCGGTAATGCTACGCTCAGCAGTAAAAAAAGTGTTGCTGGTCAAATCAGTAATGTGGATTAATACGAGTTCATTTCGAAGTCAAAAGCTACTGAAATTTCAGTAGCTTTTTCTTTTTATAATCTTTTCAGATTAGCTACTTTAGTAGAAACTTTAGCCAGATGAACGTTACACTTAAAAAGTACGTATTGCCCTTAAAACACACTTTTAGCATATCGAGAGAGTCAAGAGATTTTCAAGACAGTTTAATTGCTTGTCTTTCTTTAAATGGCACCACAGGATATGGTGAAGCTACAGCTAATCCGTACTACAATATAACCACAGAAAGCCTAATTGCTGAGATTACGGCAGTACAAAAAGATATCGAGCAATTCAACTTTACCAAACCAGAAATATTTCACCAATTTTTGGTCGAAAAAGGCTTATCTAATTTTGCTATTTGTGCTTTAGATTTAGCGGCTCACGATTTATATGGAAAGTTATTAGGAAAACCTTTATATCAAATATGGGGCACCACCCTAGAAAATTACCCCACAACCAATTACACTATAGGCATTGCAAGTATCGATAAAATGTTAGCGAAAATGCAGGAAACGCCTTGGCCTATTTACAAAATAAAATTAGGTACTGATGAAGATGTAGCCATCATAAAAGAACTTCGTAAACATACCAATGCCATTTTTAGAATTGATGCAAATTGTGCTTGGACAGCTGAGGAAACCATTTTTAATGCCCCTCAGTTAAAAGATTTGGGTGTAGAATTTTTAGAGCAGCCATTAAAGGCCGATGATTGGAAGGGCATGGAAAAAGTAATGCACCACAGTGTTTTACCCATTATAGCAGACGAAAGTTGTATTGTAGAAGCTGATGTGGAAAAATGTGCCATGCATTTTAGTGGTATCAACATAAAATTAACGAAGTGTGGCGGACTCACGCCTGCCTTAAGAATGATAAAAAAAGCAAAAGAATTAGGGCTTAAAGTTATGGTCGGTTGCATGACAGAGTCTACCGTAGGTATCTCTGCAGTTGCCCAGCTTATTCCTCAACTTGATTATGTGGATATGGATGGCGCGCTATTGTTAAAACAAGATATTGCTGATGGTATCGTAATTCAAAAGGATGCTACTGTTATTTTCCCCTCCTTGGGAGGAACTGGTGTAACACTAAGATAAATTTTACATGAGCGTAGAAGTTGATGAATTTCCAGGTAGAGAAATCACGGTACAGGGCAAAAAGTTTCTTTATTTTGGTGGTACTGGCTATTTAGGACTTCAAAAAGACGAGGCATTTATACAATTATTTATTGATGCTCTTCGAAAGTATGGTAGCAATTATGGCGCTTCAAGAAAAGCAAATATTAGACTCTCTATTTTTGAAAAAGTAGAACATTATTTAGCAAATTTAGTAGGTAGTGACGCTTGCCTAAGCATGTCTTCTGGTTTTTTGGCAGGTCAATTTTTAGCCCAAACCTTATCAAAAGATAATGAAGCCTGTTTTTATGCCCCAAATACCCATAGTGCGCTTTATACCTCACAACAAAAAACCAAATCATACGTCACCTTCAGTTCGTTAAATATTGCACTTCGACATTATATAGAAGATGCTAAAAATAAAACGCCTATTGTTTTTTTAGATGCCATAGATTTCTCAGGAGCTAATTATCCTTACTTTGAGGGTTTAAAGAAACTTCCTCTTACAAAAATCATCTTAGTGGTAGATGACTCTCATGGCATAGGCATCGTTGGTGAAAATGGTAGTGGCATATATAAAACCATAAAAAAATTAAAGCCAAAAGAAGTCATCGTATGTTGCTCTTTAGGCAAGGGGTTTGGAATACAAGCAGGTGCTATTTTCGGAACAAAAGAAAGACTAGAAAATTTAAAAAACACAGAATTCTTTGGTGGTGCTAGTCCAGCTACGCCCGCAAGCTTAGTAACCTTAGTTGAGGCAGAGCATCTCTACCATCTAAAAAGAACGCTATTAACCCAAAATATTGCTGTATTCTTACATCATCTAAAAAACTCTTCTAAATTTCAGTGTATGAAAGGGCATCCTGCTTTTAGTTTTTCAGATGAAAACTTAACCAAACACCTAGAAGAAAACGCAATTATAGTCACTAGTTTTAGATATCCTACCGAAGAGGCAAATCTTATGAGCAGAATTGTAATAACTGCTGCACATACTGAAGGTGATATCCTGAGACTTTGTGAGGTGATTAATCGCTATTAAAAGCCGATCAGTTTAGTCAGATGTTGTACCTATACCCTTTCATCTGGGTACTTAATAGGATCGAAATAAAAAAGCCATTCTAGTATTTTAGAATGGCTTTTAAAGTTTTATACGGAATACCTATTCATCCCACCATACTGGTGTTATTGGAGATTCCTGATTAGCTAAAGCATTTGTAGCATTACGCGCAATTTCCGATGCAGGATATTCTGCTCTTCTAAACCATTGCCCCATAAATTAATTATCAAATTTCAATTGTTTCATTACAGATTATTGAATTGAAAACCAATTAAATTAAATTTTCAAGAAATAGGCCCCTCTTTAAAAAAAATATCGTAACTTATTGTTATGTAATAACTTAAACTATATGTCATGAAAAAAATAGTTATCTTACTTTTTTCTGTGTTGTTTTTAATTTCTTTTTCTACAACAACTGCTGAAAAAATTCAAGTAAATACGAATAGTTTGGAAGGAACTTGGGAGCTCGTAAATCGTTATAACTATGACGGAATTAACGTAACAGACACCTTATTTAATTTGAATGGGTACCAACAAATTAAAATTTACAGTAAAGGAAAAGTGATGTGGACTAGGTATTCTCCTAATGATCCGGCAGAATGGTTTGGCTATGGAGCTTATGAAGTCAAAAATAATAGGTTAGAAGAGCGTTTAGAGTTTGGATCTAAAACAATGATGAAAATTCAAGATACTGTACAAGTCTTTAAATTTAAATTGCAACTTGAAACCAATTATTACCAGCAAATTACGCTTGATGATAATGGAGACCCCATATTTTCTGAGAATTACAAAAGAATCGATTAAAACTAAAACAAAAGGCTTTTTAATTTATCTAAGCTTGGTGGTATACACCTTCAAGAATAGTTTAAAAAGCCTTTATCATAAATGCTATGCTACAGTAGCTGGCGTTTCAATAGTCGCTAAATAACGTTCTGCGTCTAACGCAGCCATACAGCCCGTTCCTGCTGCTGTAATAGCCTGTCTGTATTCCTTATCTTGAGAGTCACCACAAGCAAAAACACCAGGTAAATTTGTTTTAGTAGACTTACCCTTGGTTATCAAATAGCCCGTATCATCCATATCTAACTGACCTTTGAAGATATCCGTATTCGGTTTGTGCCCGATCGCAATAAAAAGTCCTGTAATGTTTATTTCGCTTTTCTCTCCACTAGTATTATTGACCATTCTTAAGCCTTCAACGACTTGATCTCCTAACACCTCGTCTACTTCTGTATTGTACAAAATAGTAATATTTTTGAGACTATTGACTCTATGTTGCATTGCTTTTGAGGCTCGCATTTCGTCTTTGCGGACTAGCATCGTAACACTTTTACAAATGTTGGCAAGATAGGATGCCTCTTCTGCAGCCGTATCACCAGCCCCCACAATAGCAACATCCTGTCCTTTATAGAAAAAGCCATCGCAAACTGCGCAAGCGGATACTCCACCACCTCTAAGCTTTTGCTCACTTGGTATGTTTAAATATTTAGCTGTAGCACCAGTAGATATAAGCACTGTTTCCGCTTCAATTTCTGTAGTGTCGTCCACTATAGCCTTATGAATGCCTCCAATTTCTTTACTTAACGTAACGGCTGTAATCATTCCTATTCTGACTTCTGTTCCAAAACGTTCTGCTTGCTTTTGCAATTGTATCATCATGGTAGGACCATCTATGCCATCCGGATAGCCTGGAAAATTATCTACTTCTGTCGTGGTAGTTAATTGCCCTCCTGGTTCCATCCCAGTATATACCACTGGTTTTAAATCTGCACGTGCAGCATAAATGGCAGCAGTATACCCTGCAGGGCCCGATCCTATAATTAAGGTTTTAATTCTTTCAATTTTTTCTGACATAATCTAGATCTTCAATATTAATTTTTTAACACACAGTGTAAAATACTGTTTTACAGCTACTTATCGCATTTATTCTAGCTTTTTTTATAGCTTATTCTTTTTAGGTTGTCAAAAGTAACTTTTTTGTAAAAAAACATACCCTAAAAGTTATCAAAAGTTGTTATACCCCTATTGATTCTTCTAGAACATCATTATTTTTTGATTTCCGATTTTAACATGGCTAATGATACTACCGTTCTAAACCCAACATGTTCCGACGCGGAGTCGGGACTTGTGCCCATTCTTGAAGATATGCGATAACTGGCACAATAAGAATCACTGCATAGAAAGGAGCCTCCTTTAATTACTTTCTCTTTTGCATAGGGATTGTTAGGATTATAAGTCTGCTCCGGCCCTTTGGGGTTTACCGTAGCCTTATTCAACTGTCGTAGTTCTCTATAATATTTGCTACTATACCAATCGCTTGTCCACTCCCAAACATTACCAGACATATCGTACAGTCCAAAATCGTTTGGTGGGTACGATTTTACCTCTGCACGCCGCTCATGACCATCTGCCCTAGTATTATTTACCGGAAATTCTCCTTCCCAGGTATTGGCTTTTGTATTTAGAACAGAAACATCGTCTCCCCAGGCGTATATTTTATTCTTTTGATTTCCTCGTGCTGCACGCTCCCATTCTGCTTCCGTCGGCAATCTTTTGCCCGCCCATGTACAGTAGGCCATGGCATCTTCAAAAGAAATTTGTACAACAGGTTCGTTCTCCTTTCCCACAATAGAACTTTCAGGCCCGTTAGGATGCCTCCAACTTGCACCTATCTTCCACTCCCACCATTGAGAGAAATCGTATAAATTGGGGACCGAACTTTTTGTTTTTTTAAACACCAGAGCCCCAGGTTGTAAAATTGAATCATGGGGCTTTGGTGTTCCCTCGGGCAATTGTTCCTTTAATTCTTCCCACGCAATAGGACGCTCAGCTACAGTGATGTACTTCGTTTCCTTGACAAATTTTGAAAATTCTGCATTGGTCACTTCTGCCTTATCCATAAAAAAACCATCTATTTGCACTACATGTGACGGTTTTTCATGTTGCATTGCCATTCTATCATGTTGCACTGCACCCTGTTGAAACTCCCCACCCGGAATCCAAACCATACCTGGAGGGGCTATTACATCATCTGGTCTATTAATTTGAATTTCAATCGGCTGTTTTTCAAACGTGGCCAAACCAGAATTTTTTGTTGTTTCATCATTTATATTTTCTTTTGTTTTCTCCTTACATTGCATGTTGAGCAAAGCAAAAAACAGCACAAATGGTACTATATTTTTCATTAAAACAGGACTATGGATTAAAAATTAAAAATACAAATAAACTTTACAAGAATAAAAATAGAAAGGCTGAATTACGCCTAATGGAGTTTGCTTAACGAGCGAGCAAAAATTTGCGGCAGGCTTCGTTTCTTTTTATATTCGTACTAATAATGCTATAAATTACAGAATTGGCATTAGTTTTGTTATACTTTTGCGTACTGTAGTACATCAACAACATCCTAAAATAATGAAAAATTACTGTATTATTTTCTCTATATTTTTCTTTTGTTCCACTGTTATTTTTTCTCAAAAACTTAGCAACGAAAAAATAAAAGAACAAATTACTAGCTATAAAAATGACATAAGAGGTCCCTACAAGGATATTCGATGGTTTTGTACTGACGGGAGTATTCGGCAACCCAAAGATCCTTGCCCTGATAATATTGGTCCCGGAGTGCAACATGCACGTTACAAAGATGCGGTCGTTGCTTTAGGAAAAAGCAATCATATTTTTTTAGGCCAGATTTTAGCCGCAACCGATCCTAAAGACTTCTGGGATGCGGAAAAAAACCATTCAAGACTAAAACAATACCAATTAGAAAAGTATTTAAAAACTATTGACAATGGTTGGATTTTACAAAAGGGACAATTTTACAGGGGGTCTATACAATCTGAAGATGAGCAAGCTTGGGGTATTGAATTTTATAATTGGCTGCTTTCAGATTCGAATCGCATAGCTCAAAATTATTTTCTAATTCGTCAATCCTTAAAAGATATTCCATATGAAGGAGATGCGAATACATCTCAATTAATGCGTAGTCAATCTAAGGTCATCTCAGATATATATCTGCCTTTTATGGATCTTAGGGTAAAAATTCACAGTCAACCTGAATTTTCCGATATTCAAAAAGTAAAAGATTTTAAGCAAAAAAATGCTTCGAAACTAACAAGCACACTGAACGATCAAATTGATGCTTTATTAAGTACCATGAATACTTTTTACAAGCCTATTGATATTAATGCTTTTTTAGCCAATGCCCCTTTAATCAAAAAAAGTGCTATAGGTTCTCAAATTGCCTCTTATGCCGCATCTTCTGCCACTACATCGCCTCAAAATTTAATCATCGACTCCTCTGAGTTATTATTGGCATTAAGAAATTCTATTCTAAAGGAAGAAAATCCGCAATTGCGGCTACAACTACTGGATATTTCATTAAAAATTGAAAGTATTTTGTTCAAGAATGCTTCAAAATGGGAACCATCAACCGTTAATTCTTTACTAGAAAAAATTTGTTATTTGGGAATGGCAACCGCAGGAGCTGGATATATTGAACTTTGGGAATGGGAACAAATTAAGGGGTCATTAAGCCAATACGATGTTGAAACCATGACCCTAGGACAAATTACAGCTGTGTTACAAAATGCAAGAAGTGCATTAGAATGGAGTGCTGCTATGGTAAAAGCTAATTATCAAGGCGTGGTCAACGACTACACAGAATTTGAACCAAAAGCTTATGGGTTTATTGATGATAAGATCAGAGGCTCTATATCCTTATATTTAGGAAAAAGTGTTGGAGAATTGGGTGATTATATGGCAAAAGAATCTTCACTTACCAATAAAGTGCTAAACATACAGAACCAAAGCACTTTTCGAGGACTTAACCCCGGATATGCCTTTGGCACTTTGGTGGTTGTAGAAGGGTCGCCTGATGAGATTGAAGTATCATCCGATAAAATCTATTTTTTTCAACGGGCTCCGGCCGATTTAAAACCGGTTTCAGGTATTGGCACGGTAGCGGAAGGAAATATGGTTTCCCATGTTCAGTTACTCGCACGTAATTTAGGCATTCCAAATACAGCATTATCGGATGAAAATCTGAAGGATTTAGCCGAATTTAATGGACAAAAAGTATTTTTTGCCGTTTCTAACAAAGGGAATGTCATCTTAAAATTAGAGAAAGATATGTCCGCTATTGAAGTAGCACTTTTTGCTAAAAAAGAGCGAACAGAGGGTAAAATAGCGGTTCCGGTAGAAAATATTAAACTACAAGAGACGGCTATTTTAAATATGCGCAATGTAGATGCCGAAGATTCTGGGAAACTATGCGGACCCAAAGCTGCTAATTTAGGCCAATTGAAAAAAATGTTTCCGGATAAAGTAGTAGAAGGCCTGGTGATCCCTTTTGGAATTTTCAGAGAACATATGGATCAAATTATGCCTGGCCAAACAATCTCTTATTGGAAATTTTTAAATAATATGTTCGCCGAGGCAGACAATATGCTTTCAAAAAATATTGATGAAAAAGAAGTTGAAAATTATCAACTCCGTCAATTAGAAACGCTGCGTGCTGCTATTAAACAAATGCCTTTAAAAGCAAGTTTTACTGCGGCTCTAGAAAATGAATTTTCTGCTGTTTTCGGTAAAGAGCTAGGAGCTATCCCCGTTTTTCTTCGCAGTGATACCAATATGGAAGATTTAAAAGATTTTACAGGAGCGGGACTCAACCTGACCATTTTCAATGCGGTTGAAAAAGAAAAAATAATTGCTGGCATTAAAGATGTGTGGGCTTCACCCTACACCGAACGAAGTTTTAAATGGCGTCAAAAATACCTATTAAATCCCGAAAATGTATTCCCTTCTATTTTAGTAATTCCTAGTGTGGATGTGGATTATTCAGGCGTTTTAATCACCAAAGGATTAAGCTCTGGAGACGAAAACGATTTAACCATTGCTTTTAGCCGAGGTGCAGGTGGTGCTGTGGACGGGCAGTCGGCAGAAACCTATTTGATCAAAAGCCAAGGAGGATTTGAGCTATTGGCTCCAGCTCGGGAAATTTCTCATACTACCCTACCCATTACTGGTGGGACGGGTAAAAAAACGGCTACTTTTGAAAAATCGGTTTTAAGTGACCAAAATATTAAAGAAATCCAAGAATTAGCGGAGACCATTAGACAAAGAATGCCTAAAGAAACCAACAGCGATTATAATGGAGCTTATGACGTGGAGTTAGGCTTTAAAGATAATACTTTATGGCTATTTCAAATTCGACCCTTTGTCGAAAATAAAAAAGCGCTTAGTTCTGGTTACTTAGAGTCTATAACGCCCAAAATAGATGCGCTTAAAAAAATACAACTTTCCACAAAATTATAAAAATGAAAAAAATACTCCTTCTTGCTGCTGCCATTGGTCTGTGTTTAGCGTTTACAAGCCTTACATTGTATCCTATTGATGGATATGAACAAACTGGAATAAAACGATTGTTACGACTAGAACTAATTAAAAATGGTGAGCTAAAAGAAACGACACCCTTACCCGAAGGGGCAAAAAAATCATGGAGCGATATTCAATTAAACTTAAGCGCAAGGGCTTCCGATAGTGTGGGGAGTTTTTTTAAAGTAGATGAAACTTTCCAGAAAGAAATAAATGGCTTATTCCGAGGTTTAGATAAGAGTTATTCCCTTACGGTATTAGACATTTCTGATGTAAATAATATTCGGTATGCCAAACGCAACGAGACGGCTGGCTATCAACCAGGAAGTGTAGGTAAATTAGCAGTTTTAATTGCGCTATTTACGCAATTAGAAAAAATATACCCTGATTCATGGGAAAGTCGTACGGATTTACTGAAACATAAAAATGTAAAAGCAGGTGTTTGGGGTTTAACCGACGAGCATACAATTCCAATCTATAATATTGAAAAGAAAACCCAAATTAAAAGACAAGTTGTGGCCAGCGATGTTTTTTCACTATACGAATGGGCAGATCATATGCTTTCGGTAAGTAATAACGGTGCTGCAAGTATTGTATGGCGTGAAGCTTTATTAATGGCTGCCTTTGGACAGGATTATCCCGAGTTAACAGACGAAAAGGCCTTAGAGTACTTTAAAACAACGCCAAAAAAAGAGTTGACTGATTTAGCAAATGATGTGGTAAATTTACCACTGCGGGAATTGGGGATTTCGCATGATGAATGGCGTTTGGGGAGTTTTTTTACAAGAGGAGCAAATACCTATGTGGGTGATAAAGGCGGAAGTATTGGAACACCAGCAGGTACGATGAAATTTCTAGTTCAATTAGAGCAAGGCAAGGTTGTCGACGCACAAAGTAGTCTTGAAATGAAACGCTTGATGTATATGACCGACCGAAGAATTAGGTACGCACAATCTCCTGCATTGAAAGATGCTGCAGTGTACTTTAAGTCAGGTAGTTTGTATAAATGTGATCGCTCTAACGGACAAGTATGTGGAAAATATATGGGCAATATTCAGAATTTTATGAACTCAGTGATTATTGTTGAACAACCTGATAATTGTACTTATATGGTAGTTTTAATGACCAACGTACTGGGTAAAAATTCAGCTTCAGACCATATGTATTTGGCCTCAGCCATTGATAAAATAGTACGCAAATAATCATTTCACCTAGCATATAGATGACCATGAACCAATTTTTTTAATTAATTTTCAGCTAAGGCATCAATAGCTTCTTGGGCAAAAGAACGAATTTTAAAGTGATCGTCAGTAAGGTATTTTTTGAGTAAAGGAAGGTACTTCTTATCATGCTGCTTCCCTATTAAATAAAACACAGCAAGTTTAAGTTTTTCATCATTCGCTTCCAATAGCAACTGAAAACATTCTGCTTCTGTTAGTAATTTTTGTTTCAACTGGTGAATTACCTCTTCAGAGGTAACATCGATAGCACTAGTTTCGATAATAGGAAGTAGTTTTCGTTTTAATTCTCCGGAGAGCAGATTGTCTAGAAACTCAATAGCGTTTGTTCTCGCTTCTTGTTTTTCACTTACAAGGCCTGCATACGCTATAGTTATATCATTTTGTTTATATTTTAAGCCTAAAAGTTTAAAAATACGTTCAAGACCTGCATCTAACCTGCGCTCCAAAAGCTCTAAAAGACTAGCACGAGCATCACGTTCCTCGGGCGTAATTGCTTCTTTTGACTTTTTTCTATTTCTGTAAGAGACAATAATTTGAGTATGCATGGCCGACAGGGTATTATGGTACAGCTTACACTCTTCATAGATACTGGACACAATTTTTGTATTCTTAAATTGTAGATGTTCATCGTCTGCCTTCAGTTCACTTAGGGCACGAATTACCTCTAAACGAACCGTAAGGTCACGATCTTCAAGTAATTCAAATAAATACTTCACCGAATCTTGCGATCTAAAGGACTTTAAAACTATTGGGAGAAAACGTGCCACCTCAATAGAAATTTCATGATTCTTTACCATCAGTACCAAGGTTGGCAGTATTTGTTGTCCGTAATTCTGCAGTGCTGCCACAGCCACAAGACGCATTTTTTTATTTGGTAAAAAGCTTACTAGTAAAGGAATGAAGGCTGGGTTTAATGTACTACCCGCTGCATGAATAGCAATTTTCAAAATAGCTTCATTCGCCGTTGAAAAATAGTGTTCTATAAATTCATAAAATTCATGTATGTTCGCTGCCCCTATGGTTTTTAATAAAATTTTGAGCCGTTCAACATCATTCGGAGTAGCTTTTACCTGTTTAATTTCAGTTCTAATCCTCTGCTCCAAGGCATACATAGTACCTAAGGAGAAATTGTCCCTTGATTCACGAGCCAAACATAATAAGGCTGTATGCGCTATTAGCGGCTTTTCGTGATCTAAATAGGCGTCAAAAACAATGCTTTCATTTTTTTCAGCATGCAACAATAGATAAGCCAGAGTGGCCTCCACCAAATCTTCATCGTCAGTATCTAGTAATTCTTGAATTTGAGCAACGATGGTTGCACTGTTTAAAAAATATAAATTTTGAATAGCTGCGGTTTTTACTTTATCTGACGGATGCCGCAACAGGGCTTCAACATGGGTTGTAAATCGTTTGTCATTGATTTCCTGGAGCTTGTTAAGCATAAACAAAATTTGACTTTCTGAGCCCGATTCAAAGACAGCGTTCATTCCCTCAACTACCGATACATTTTTTTTAAGTACTTTATTTTCCTTTACTTTAATATTGGTTATTTCGGCTAAATTTTCTCTGAATGTTTTAAAGTATTCCTTTCGTACCTTAGTAATAAAGTAGGCCCAAACTAGTACTAAAAGTAAAATTATAGCGGTAATATAATAGGTGGGTAAATCAAGGCCTTTAATGGCGAAGATCAAAATAAAACCCGCAATACCTGTAGCCACACTATCTACAACAACATCAATGAATGACTTTGTTTTGTTCTTAAGTTCAAAAGGTAAGGGCAATGCCAGTAGTTCACTAGCACTTTTGTGAATCGATTGTTTTAAGGTACCATCGACAGCTTTAATAAAGATAATTACCGATAGTTCTGGAATCATAAAAAATAAGATACCCCCTGCAAATATCCCTAAAGGTAAAAGCATTAAAGAGAACCCAACCCCCCAAATACCCACGACTCTCTGGGTAAAAAATAATTGTATCAGTAAGGACACTAGGTTAAATGTAGAAAACCAAAAGGCAAAAAAAGAGGTTAATTCGTCTGGATCAGCAATCGTTGAAGAAGCAAAATCACTGTAAAGATAATCCACTAGTTTTGCAACAATTACGCTAATGGCCACAATACCAGCAAGAAACGATAAGTGCCTAGAGTTTTTAATCAGCGTTAACGGCCTTACTTCGCGCACCGCTGTTCTTTTCTTCTGTTTAAAGCTATTTAATTTTACAATCCTGTTTTTCCAAATTTTTTGAAGTAATACGATACATAATCCTAAAAATAGCGCAGCGATAAAAATTACATTTTCATTGCCTATGATGGGGGCTAAAATTGAGGTTAAATATCCTCCTAAAATACCACCTAGGATAGCACCCGAACCGATAAAGCCAAATAAACGCTTTGCCTCGCGGGGGTTATATACTAAGTTAGCCATTACCCAAAATTGTGACGCTGAAAGTACGGCGTGTATCGCCACCCAAACGTAGAAAAAGAAAAGCATCCATTTGTTGAGGTAGTGAAACTGTAGCAGCAAAGCCAGAATTACGATAAGTACAATGGAAACGATTAAGGTAAACCTTATTATTTTTTTTAATGAAAACTTTGTTAACGCTCTGGAGTACGAATACGAACTTAAAATAGCAATGGCAGCAACAAGTAAAAAGGCTAGTGGTAAATTCTCTACACCAAGCTCAGATAAAAAAAGGGCGTTTACGGTAGGCTTGATAATGAGGAGTGAAGCTATAATTAAAAAAATATAGCTCAACATGTAAAAGGAAATTCTAAATTCTCCTTCTCTAATATCAAATGTTTTTTTTAATAATCGTAGGAGCATAAAGTTTTAAAATGGCGTACTAATTACTCGCCAAAGATATTCGCTTTTTTAAAACTTTCTCAATAGGTTTCACTAAATCTCTTATAATTTGTTCTCCATTGGCATCATCAATCAGCGCAACTAAGATATAACGGCGATCTGGATCATCTCCCCAAACCAATATTGAATCGGAATGAAATGTGCGCCAGGAGCCTGACTTCCTGAACAAACGGGCTTTAGGTGCAATTTGATCTAAGGTATTGACAAATTTATGGTGTAATTCAGGATTTTCCATAATACCCAGCATTTGACTTGATCGTTTTTCGTTTACCAATTTACCATTGGCCAATAAATAGTAATACCTACACACCTGAGTCACTGTTGCGGCATGGCTTAAGTTTTTTAAGGGCTCTCTGTTCGTATCACCGCCACTACCATAGCGTTTACCAACCCAAAGACCACCCCCTTTATGCTCGTCATAAAAAGCATATTTAGGATCTGTCATTACATCTTCTAATTTCTTGTAGCCTACACGATCAATCATTCGGGTAGAAGCTTCGTTATTTGATTTGCTAATCATTAAACGCATATCATCTTTAACCGCTTGTGTCTCTTTAAGCTCTCCTTTATCAATCGCATCCATTGCCGCCAATAGAATAGCTATTTTAGGTAAACTAGCGGCATACATCATGTGGTTTCCGTTAATTCGAGCAAATCTTGTATTGTTTGGATTGCTGAGGTCAACGATACCAACAGCCATTTTCTTTTCACTTATTAATTTTCTCCATTCTGGATTTGATTTTAACTCTCTTTCTAAATTAGATTGAAGTGTGGTATTTAGTAAACTAGGAAGTTGTTTAATTTCTGAATCTGGAATCTGAATAGGTAATGCTTCTTGTGCTAGAAGCATAGTAGAAACTATAAAAAATAAAATGACAAATATTGAATTCTTTTTCATGTAACTTCCTTGGGTTTAATCGTTTTCAAAAGTATCTTATTTCTGCCATACTTTTTTGTTAAATTTTCACCTATTAAAAAAAACCTGCAAAGGCCCTATAAAACTTTAGTTCCCAAGTTTTTACAGCATCAAAAATGTTAAAAAACTACCGACTAATAACGTAAAAAATTAATTTTTAGTATCTAAGTGATTAAAAAAATAGCACTAAAATTTAATGCCTACCAAAGGGTAATTTGCTCAAATCAACATTCCCACCAGAAATGATGATGCCGATTTTTTTTCCCTTAAACAACTTTTTTTCCTTTAATAGCGCTGCCAAAGGAACAGCACATGAGGCCTCACAAACTATTTTTAAGCGCTCCCAAATTAATTGCATCGCATCGATGATCTCTTGTTCAGTAACGCGTACTATTCTTTCTATTCCTTCTTGAATAATAGGAAAGTTTTGATCTCCTAGTTGCGTTTTGAGTCCGTCGGCTATAGTATTTGTAGTACTATTCGATTCAATTCGCCCACTCAATAAGGATCGGTAGGCATCGTCAACTTCAAAAGGTTCTCCCCCAATTACTTTACAATTGTTTCCAAAAGATTTAGCTGCCAAAATTGTTCCCGCTACGAGCCCACCGCCACCTACCGGTACAAAAATAAAATCTAGGTCAGGATTCGTTTCTAATAGCTCCTTTGCTGCTGTTCCTTGACCTAAAATCACGTCCATATCATTAGATGGGTGAAAAAAAGTAGCTCCTTTGTCTTTCTCAATTTTATTGGCTGCTGCTTCTCTGGCCTGTAAATTAGGTTCACAAATAAGCACCTCACCACCATAACCTTTAACCGCATCTATTTTTACCTGTGGGGCACTGGAAGGCATTACAATATAAGCCTTAACACCTACACTTTTAGCTGCTAATGACAGCGCTTGAGCAAAGTTGCCAGAAGAATGAGTGACTACACCTTTATTTCTTTTATCTTCTGAAAGTTGTAGTATGGCGTTTGTAGCACCTCGCATTTTAAAGGCTCCCATTTTTTGAAAATTCTCACATTTAAATACTAAAGAGGCTCCAGCCATTTCATTGATAAGGGTTGAACTTAAAACGGGCGTATTGTGAATATAGGGCTTAATACGGTTATGGCAATCTATAAGTTCTTGTTTTTTCATGGTGTTAATTTTTAAAGAATTGTAGTCACTTATAGCTCAAAAAGGCCTAAAAATTTAATTCTCTGACTTAGCCATACATTTTCTGGTATGCAATACTCAAAAATAGTGTATAATTTACTACTTTTTTTACGATGCACTAACTCTTTGTATTTCCTTTTGCCTGGAGCTGATTTTTTAATATTTTAAGCGCTTCGTACTTGTTTTCTTCTTATGTCCATAGCCTCTCAACTGCATCCTAATACGTAGGAAATCCCGTTTATATTGTGGTTCAATCTTGAATCTTATACTTTAGTCGTCAAAAAAAATACCAGTGACACAATGGGAGCTCTGTCTAAACTCGCGGTATGTTCTTAGCGTCCTACGGTATCCATCCATTTTAATCCTAAATATTTCTATCTCTTGCGCTGTTGGGGTGAATAAGCTTGATTTCTTCCGTGTTATATCAATTAAAAGATATCTTTTATCCAATTATATGGCTTTCGTTTTACCCAAAGTCCTCTAGTAAAATCTGGGAAATCTTGGGGTTCTCCATTGTTTTCAATAGATACTTCTGACAATGGGGTAATGGCGCTCCATGCGGCTGCATCATAAGCATCCATCGGTGGTGCCAAGTTTTCTTTAGCAGACTCAATAAAAGAATTTAAAACAAAGTAGTCCATGCCACCATGACCAGCGCCTGTCGCCAACTCACCATACTTTTTCCATAAGGGGTGGTCATATTCTTTTAACCATTCCGAGTCCGAATCCCATTGGTGTGGTTTAGATTTACCCTGTATATATATTCTATTACCATCGTTTTCCCATAAACCTTTTGCTCCTTGAACTCTAAACCCTAATGAATAAGGTCTTGGTAAATTAACATCGTGGGTGATAATAATGGTTTCGCCATTGGTGGTTTCAACCGTGGTTGTAATCACATCGCCTTGCTTAAATTTTAATTTTGCATTGGGGTGATCACTACCCCCATTTTCAACAATGTAATTATGCAAACCTATACCTTTGGTGGCGTGTGATGTTAAGGAAGAAAAACGATTGCCTCTATTAATATCACACATAGCAGCAATAGGCCCTACGCCATGGGTAGGATATACATCAGCATTTCTTAAAAGGGAATGCTGGGTTCGCCATTTTGATTCAGATATTCCTTTATCCCCAAATTCGACTCCTTTACCATAGGCAGTTTTCCCGTCATTAAACTTCACTCCACGCAAATCGTGCTGATAACCACACCTAAAATGAACCAATTCACCAAATACATCTTGCTTCACCATGTTGAGCACAGCCAGCACATCTCTGCGGTAGTTTACATTTTCAAGAATCATTAGGTGCGAGCCCGTTTCTTCATGAGTATTTACCAAATCCCAACATTCTTCCAAGGTATTTGCTGCAGAAACTTCTAAACCAGTATATTTACCTGCTTTCATAGAATCTACAGCCATTCTAGTATGCCAAAGCCATGGCGTAGAAATTACAATAGCATCAACTTCTTTAAGTTCTAATAAGTTTCTATAGTCATCATCAGATTTTCCAAAAACTTTAGGCTTTTTAAATCCTGCATCAGCTATCATTTTCAAGGAAAGATTTATTCTTTCAGGATCAACATCACAAATAGCCGTAATCTCGGTATCTGTGCGTAATAAGGCATTATTTAAATGATTAACACCTCTTAACCCAACTCCTATAAATCCTAATTTTAATTTCTGATTATTTGCACCTAAAGCGCCAAATGACACATTCGGTAACATGGTCAATCCAACTCCAGCAATAGCAGCTTTTTTAACAAAATCTCTCCTTGATTTCATACTATATGTTTTTTTATTTCCTTTTTCAAGGATAATTATGCAAAAGATAACCAAAACTAAAACACGAGGCAACTCCAAAAAATGAATACATTAAAAATGTTGATTTCAGTGAAAGCACTTATGTACCCTAATAAAGAGCACTACCTAATAATCCCAGTAAAGTTCCTGTAGCGTTGGCTTTTTTAGTAAGCATACCCAAAAGTAACAATCCTCCAAGATCACCCGTAAATAGTCCTAAAAACCTATAAAATTGATTCCAAAGCGATTTAATATTAGAACTTGCCATCCAGAGAGTGAATAAAACCCCTAAAACACCTGTAATAATGGTGACCATTCTTGCTATGCTCAACTATTTCATATCATCGACCTTAGGCTTAAAGTAAGCATGAAACCCTTAATTTTTAAAATTTGGATTACCAACTTGTTAAACTCAATCTCATAACTGATTTGTAGTCTTGTTGCATCATTTCATTTGATATTCCCAAAAAACGAAAAAACCTGTTCATCATACGATGAACAGGTTTGTTATAAGGATTGATACTAAAACTTGTCGGGATGACAGGATTTAGATAATCCTAATAAACCCTCCATGCAAATTATAAAGTGAAGGCAATCTCCCTATCACTTTTTGCTCGCAAGATCTTTCAAAAACTTTGTTTTCAAGGTTCCTGAAAGCAAAAAAGTGAACCGTTTTTACGGTTCACTTTCTTATAAAGTCGGGATGACAGGATTCGATAAAAAATCACAATCAATTGATTAACAGTATTTTAAACACTTTTAATTTTGTATGATTCACCTAATTGCACACTAAAGTCAAATCAAACTATTTAAAAACAAATTATATTTGCTTTTTCTTTTTATAAATATAGTTAATTATGGTTGAATTAGATCATACTATTATTGTTTTCTAATGATTAGAATTTCGTCATTTGAAAATTCCATCCAAGCAAGGTCATAAACATAATAATACGTTTTTCCCTTACTATTTATATGTAAGTGTGTATGGTACTTGAAAGTAAATTTCTTTTTTTCAAGCACTACTCTATCTACTGTTATCTGTCCTTTTCTTTTACCTAAAACTTCCAAAAGAATACTTCTGTTTCTATGTAGAATAGTATCCAAATCTTTTACATGCTTATCGGTAACCTTCCTTAGATTTACATGATAGTAATTTTTACATTTTATAGAACAGAACTTTTTGTCATTTCTTCCAAGAAGAATCTTACTGCAAATTTTACACTTCATATTATAAATATACCATATAAATTTAATTTAACTTATTGGTAATTAGTTTTTTACAACTAGTCGTTTTTAACGGTTAAGATACTATTAACTTCAATCAACTCAAATAAGTTCTATGTTTTTTAAGTATTTTTATTTACGATAAATAAAATCATAACATTAATAATATGCAACCTATTATATATGAACCATTAAAAGAAGCGAAGCGTATTAAGGTTTTTATACCCTATGACCTAATTGTAGTTAGAGAGGCATTAAAAAAAATGAATAGTAGTTTTTGGCATCCACACCAAAAACTATGGTCAGTTATCAATACAGATGAAAATTTTGAATCTTTAAAAAAATTATGCAACGGGAATTATAAAATTGAAAAAGAGATTCGTTTTACTGCTGTACCTAGTGTTGAGCTAAATCCAACCGCACTAGAATCACTTTTTGAACTTGAAAAGGCCCTAGTTTTAAAGCAATACAGTGATTCAAGCATTCAGGTTTATAAAAAAATGTTTAGTGTTTTTTTAGGAAAATTTATGAACCGTAATCTTAAAGAGGTTACAAAAGAAGATATTGAAGGTTTTGTATATGAACTTATTAAAAAGAGTAAGATTAGTGAAAGCTATCAAAATCAATTAATTAATGCCATTAAAGCTTATTATGAACACGCTCTTAAAATGCCCAGAGAATACTATGATATTCAAAGACCAAAAAAATCGGTTTCGATTCCTAATGTATTAAGTAAAAAAGAGGTGCTAAATATTATTCAATCTCCCGAAAATATTAAACACAAAGCTATTCTACATACTATTTATGGCAGTGGGTTGCGCATATCAGAACTTTTAAATTTAAGAATTGCAGATGTTCATTCGGATGATGGTTATCTATTTATAAAGGATAGTAAAGGTAAAAAAGATAGAAAAACTATTCTACCTGAACAGCTAGTACTACTATTAAGAACATATTATAAAGCATATAAACCATCGTACTGGCTATTTGAGGGTCAAACAGGTTGCAAATACAGTACAAGTAGTATACGATCTATATTTAGAAAAGCCGTAAAAGACACAAACTCTAACCCTTGGGCAACAGTACATACATTGCGTCACTCATTTGCTACACATTGCATAGAAAACAATATAAACATTCGGCATTTACAGAATATGTTAGGGCATGGTTCGCCAAAAACTACCGAAATTTATACCAAAACAATTGAAATAAACAATAAGACTATAATAAGCCCCTTGGATTCTTTATTAAAAAATAATACATTGCATGGATAAACGATATAACTACAATAGGAGTACCATTTATTGTAGTTATACAAGTGTTGTGAGCCATATAAGAAAAATCGTACTGAAAATGAAAAATAATAAAAATAGATTGTGGACAAGATTAAAACAAGTAATTTATAAACGTTTCCAAAATTTTAAAAATAAGACAACGGATTTTTTGCTGACCATAAACAAAAACGAAATATTTGGATTCAATCGGATTTTGAAAAATAGAAACGGAATAGACACGTAAAAATAATACGGAATTAATCGAATCAGAAAACACAACGTAGGTATCAAATCTGACGAAAAAAAGCGGAAATGAATCGAATTTTTTTTTGATTTTTAAGGACAATGATTAAAAGCAATGATTCTCGACGAAATTTAATCAACGAAAAATGATTGTCCCGAAATCAAAATAGAAATACCAAAAGAAACTAAACAACAATAATTATATTAGAACTTTTTAAAACAAAACATCGAATCAAATCTGACGTGACAAACAGAAGGTGGGAAAAGATAAATACGGCTCACAACACCGTGTATAGACCATTGCTGGGTCTGTGCTTTATTTTGAACATTAAAGGAATGTTCCAAAGTTTGTCTATATTTGGATTGTTTCGTGAGTGAGACACGCAACGGTCCATACACATAAACGTTGTGCTTCATTATAAAAAAAAATCCGTGCTAAAAAAAAACATTCTCATATTATTATCATTTCTACTACTAATTAGCTGTAATAACGGAGTGAATTACGTTCCTCAAAATGACGGAAAAAGTCACTTAATTGATTTTGACTTATTCAGTATTATACTGCCAAATGATTTCAAATACAAAAAGGTTGAAGGAATTGACTCTTTTGTCGGAGAAATTAAAAACGGAAAGTCGAAATTTATTTTTGATTACGGTTGGTATTCACCAAGTCCACCAATGGACAAAGAATCTTTCATTGAGGATAGCCGAAAAAATATGGATTTTGAAACGATGCAAAAGTTTCTAAATCAAATCGACTTAAAAAAATACCAAAATGAAAAGGGAGAAATAAATCCTGGAGTAATAACTGAAAAAATTAAAAATCTGACTTTACACAAAATGTCTGATAATTTGATTTTTGACAAAGGACCTGAAAGTAAATGCGAATTTTATTACTCACTCGAATTTGAGGGAAAGGAATACTATGTGTCGTTTTGTATTCCAGAAGAAAACGAGAGCCAATTTGAATTTTACGAATTGAAAACCGACACGATTGGAAAGTATAAAAGAACAATAGCTTTATGGACGGACAAAAAAAATCCAAACATATCGAGCGTGAATTTTGAACCAATTAATAAAGAAACAGATAGTAACGAATTGTCAATCGGAATAAAATCGAATATGGAATTTGATAAAGACGAATTAAAGGCTATTTTTGAAAGTGTAACGCTGAAATAACGAAAGCACAACAACGTATATAACTCATAGCTAATTAGTTGCTTAATTCAAAGTTAAGGCATATTTGCAAGTCCGCCAAATTTTTTAATTTGGCTTTTTGAGAAAATAAGATAAAAAGAAAATTAAAAAATTCGGCTCGTGCTTAACCGAAAAGTTATCGCTATTTTGCACGCTACGAGCCATATACAAGACCGTTGTAAAACATTTGGCTCAATCAAAAAGCAGTTTTACTAACCGAAAAGAGCAGTTCACTATTTATGGATTGTTTTATGGAGAAAGGAATTGAATATTTGAACTAAATAAAATAAATAACAATGAAAAATATATTTATAACAATAATTTTAGCTTTGACATGTATTGTTTCAAAAGCAACTGAAAAAGAAATAATTGCTGAAGTTGTTTTTGAGAATTTAACGAATAAAGAATTCACATCTGGAGAATTTATAATCATTAATTCAAATCGGAAAATCGAAGTGAATAAAGCTGAAAGTTTCAAAATCACTTTGCCCGTAAAAGGTAAATATCAATTTAGTTTTGTTTCTGATGACTTTACAGCTTATACTTTCTATCCAACACGCATAAATACTAGAAAAAATACAATTACTATTCGACTAACGGAAAAAACCGAATTTAGTAATAGTTCTGGAATTTACTCTTTCCCAATGGACTTGGACACAAATTTGACTGATGAACAAATGGAAAAACGGATTTCGGACGGAACATTATATTTTATTATGCACGGAATTGACAGTTCAATCCCAGAAGAGTATGTGTCATTTAAAGAAAAATATGGAATTGGACTAATAAAAGAGAATTGCGTGATTGACCCTTTGTCTTTTAAAAAAGCTACAGAAAACAATCAAATGATATCCGATTATCTAGATAAAAAATATGGTGGAGAATGGTTGACTGAATTAAAAGCTAAACCATTCGGAATAAAATAAAAACGTTTTACAACAACACCTATAAGTAATGCGGGTTTTGGTGTTAAAACCAATGGTTTGTGTATATTTATGTGTGCGCAAAATCTTTAGGATTTTGCTCTGATGAAAAAAATTTAAAACAAAACAAAAAGCTTTTGCTTCGTGCTCACTCGGAAACAAAAAGGTTTCCTTGCCTCCGCACTACTCATAGCTAAACCGTTAGCAGTAATATCACAAACCACCGTTTTTAATTTCATCAAATCGTTCTTTAGAAACTATTATCTCTTGCCTTAATGTTCCACTTTTAATAAGGTCTGTGAGGTGTTTTTGCTGATTGGATTGCATTACTACAATTTGTTCTAGTATTTTATAAATGTCACCACCTCTTATTAAGTGTTCTATGCAATTAGCAAAAACGGCATTGTTCTGGTATAATTCCAAACCATTGTCAAACTTGGCAAGTAAGTCATTAATACTACTGCTAACACCGTGTATAGCGTATTGCTGTTCGGTTTCTTTGCTGTCTTTTTTCATAATCTTTAAGTTGTTTAATATTAATTAATTTCTGTGAGGCAACACGCCATACACAATTCCGTTATGCCCAATTAAAAAAAAGCCAACCGCACAAACAGCACATTTGGTTTTTTGCCAACACGAAAGCCAACGCAGAAAAAACCAAAAGAGCTGTTTCTTGCCAACGCTCTGACAGAAACTGAAGAAATAAATGACATTAGAAGAATATATTGACAACTTAGACCAAAGATACAGACTCGGAAACGCAACCGAACATACTTTTCGTGGCGACTTACAACAACTTTTGGAAAGTTTAGTGCCGACTATCAGAGCGACTAACGAACCGAAAAGACAAAAGTGTGGAGCACCTGACTACATTTTGACTAAAAAAGATATTCCCGTTGGTTTTATTGAAGCTAAAGACATTGGCGACAAAGACCTTGACGGAACTAAAAAAACAGGAAACAAAGAGCAGTTTGACCGATACAAAGCTTCTCTAAATAATTTGATTTTCACGGACTACATAAACTTTCATTTATACCGAGAAGGCGAATTCATCACAAAAATTTCGATTGCAGAAATAACAGATAAGGGAATAAGACCATTACCTGCTAACTTTGGCAACTTTGAAAACTTAATCAAAGACTTTTGCGTTCACATTGGTCAAACGATAAAAAGCTCAAAAAAATTGGCAGAAATGATGGCGGGCAAAGCCCGCCTTCTTTCTGATATTATTGAGAAGTCTTTGACAAGTGATGAAGAGAATCAAGAAAACAGTACGTTGAAAGAACAGATGTTGGCTTTCAAACAAATTCTGATTCACGACATTACGCCACAAGGCTTTGCAGATGTTTACGCTCAAACCATTGCTTACGGTATGTTTGCGGCTCGTTTGCACGACCCTACTTTGGATAATTTCAGCAGACAAGAAGCAGCTGAACTGATTCCAAAATCGAATCCATTTTTGCGAAAGCTCTTTGGCTACATTGCCGGACCCGATATTGACGACCGAATTAAATGGGTTGTTGAGAACCTATCAGAAATTTTCTTGGCGTGTAACGTAGAAGAAATTTTAAAGAACTATGGTAAGTCCACCAAAATGGAAGACCCCATTATCCATTTTTACGAAACGTTCCTTAGCGAGTATGACCCGAAATTGCGTAAATCTCGTGGCGTTTGGTATACACCACAACCAGTTGTAAATTTCATAGTTCGAGCAGTTGACGATATTCTAAAAACCGAGTTTGATTTACCGCAAGGTTTGGCAGACACCAGTAAGACAAGAATAAAAGTAAATACCCAAACCGCTGACAAGCGTTCTGTAACAGGATACAAACAAATGGAGCAAGAAGTACACAAAGTGCAAATTCTTGACCCAGCCACAGGAACAGGAACATTTCTTGCCGAAGTTGTAAAACACATTCACAAAAAATTTCAAGGGCAACAAGGCATTTGGAGCAATTATGTAGAAACCCATTTATTGCCACGCCTAAACGGTTTTGAATTGCTAATGGCAAGTTATGCAATGGCACATTTAAAATTGGATTTGCTCTTGACCGAAACAGGATTTAAACCAACATCCAACCAACGCTTTAAAGTTTATTTGACCAACAGTTTAGAAGAACACCACCAAGACACAGGAACTTTATTTGCAAATTGGTTGAGTACAGAAGCAAACGAAGCAAATCACATCAAACGAGATACGCCAGTAATGTGTGTGATTGGAAATCCACCTTATAGTGGAATTTCATCAAATAATGGCGAATGGATAAGTAACTTAATTGAAGATTACAAATATGTTGACGGAGTTCATTTTAATGAACGTAAGCATTGGCTTAATGATGATTATGTAAAGTTCTTACGTTACGGTCAACATTTTATTGAGAAAAATGGAAGTGGAGTTTTAGCATACATTAATCCTCACGGATTTTTAGACAACCCAACTTTCAGAGGTATGCGTTGGCATTTACTCAAAACCTACGATAAAATTTATACTATTGATTTGCACGGAAATAGTAAGAAAAAGGAAATTGCACCAGATGGGAGTCCTGACCAAAATGTTTTCGATATTATGCAAGGCGTATCCATCAACTTTTTCGTAAAAACAGGAAAGAAAAAACCTAGCGAATTAGGAAAAGTATTCCATTGTGATTTGTATGGAAGACGTGAATTTAAATACAACTTCCTAACTGAAAACACGCTAAAAACTGTTGAATTTGAAGAAATAAAATACACAAAACCTTATTTCTTTTTTGTTCCAAAAAATCAAAAAGGAAGAGATAAATATGAAAATGGTTTTAAAGTTGATAAACTTTTTACAAGTAATGTAACCGGAATTGTAACCGCTCGTGATTCGGTTGTAATTGATACAGATAAAAGTCAACTAATAAAAAGAATTGAAAAGTTTACTGATGACCAATTCACTGATAGAGAAACTAGGACTTGGCTATTTCCAAATAAAAAAGACGGGAAATACTTAGCAGGTAATTCCAGGGGATGGAAATTAGAATTAGCAAGAAGTAAAATTGCAAATAACGACCACAACTCGTTTATAAAAGACATTGATTATCGACCTTTTGATATTCGTAAAATTTATTACTCACCAGATATGGTAGATTGGGGTCGTGAGAATTTAATGCGACACTTTTTAGAAGGGAATAATATTGGTTTAATGATATGTAGGCAAACAGCTATTGACAGTTGGGAACACATTGGAATCACAAAAATTATCGCTGATGATAGTCGAGTGTCGAATCGTTCAAAAGAGCGTGGTTATATTTTGCCACTATATCTCTATCCAGAAAAGACAGAACAACAAAACATTGAGCAATCAACTGTAAGAACACCCAATCTCAAAGCCGAAATTGTAAAGAAAATTGCAGAGCAATTGGGTTTAACTTTTACTAACGAAAAAGAAAATACCAAAAACACATTTGCACCCATTGACATTTTAGATTACATCTATGCTGTATTACATTCACCTACATATCGGGAGAAATACAAGGTTTTTTTAAAAATTGATTTCCCGAGAGTTCCTTATCCAAAAGACCAAGACACGTTTTGGCAATTGGTAAAATTGGGCGGAGAAATACGCCAAATTCATTTATTGGAAAGTCCAAAAGTTGAGCAATACATAACGCAATATCCAATTGACGGAGATAATGTAGTTGGCAAATCAAAATATGAAGACAGTAAAGTTTACATTAACGATACGCAGTATTTTGACAATGTTCCGCAAGTAGCTTGGGAATTTTACATTGGTGGTTACCAACCTGCTCAAAAATGGCTCAAAGACCGAAAAGGTCGTAAATTGCAGTTTGATGATATTTTGCATTATCAAAAAATCATTGTGGCACTTTCAGAAACCGATAGATTGATGAAGGAGATTGATAAAATTGAGATTTAAGAAATGTCAAAACTTTTAGATAGAATAAATACGCTTTCAGAAGAAGTAGAAAGTTTTCCACTCGGCAAATGTTCGCCAAGTGATGACCCAGATATGCAAACAGCTTATTTATACTCTTTTAAGGATTTGGCAAAAAGATTCGTAGCATCTTTGAAAAGATTAGACGATTCAAGGCTTACTAAAATGTTAGAATCAATCCACTTAAATCCTGATTATATAACAGAAGCGTATGACCTAAAAGCAGACTTACAAACCGTTATAGACTACATAAACGACACAGACAATTTAAGAGAACGTGTTTCTATTTCATCTAAAGACGCAAATGAATTATCTGAAGTCATAATTGATAATTTAGCACAAGAATCTGCGAATAACCTATCAATGATTTGCACAGGTTATGGGCTTGAAGAAGGGACAACAGAAGAAGCTTTCAGCAGTAAACGAAATTATATTTATAAACGGATATCGCATTTAGACAATTTGCAAATTCTTGAGCTTGGTAAGAAAATGGCGGGAAAATATCCAGAGAGTAAATTAGATGACCTTACTTCAAAATACTTCGATTCAGATAAATTGGGACTTATTTCAGAATTTGAGAATATAAAAGATTTTATTTCGGAAGAAATAGGTAAAGCAAAATACATTGTATGGATTGCGGTTGCTTGGTTTACGGATAGAGATTTAGCAAATCTATTATACAAAAAAGCAAAACAAGGTCTGAATATTCAAATTGTTTTGAATGATGATAAAATTAATTCTGTATTAAAAGAAAAACTAGAAAATCACTTTGAAGTTTCTTTTGCACCATCAAATGACAAATTCAGTAAGCTAATGCACAACAAGTTTTGTGTAATTGACCTAGAAAAAGTTATTCACGGCTCATACAATTGGACAAATAAAGCTCGATATAACAATGAAACGATTTCAATTATAGACAGCCGACTAGAAGCTAAAAAGTTTGCAAATCAATTTTTGAAAATTAAGGCTGAAATATCAAAAATTCAATAATTAATAAAGTGGAAAAAATTACCTATACACATTATTTGCGATTTGACCATAGAGCCGTCAGTTTGGATATGACAATAAAGGGCTTATCCGAAACTATTACAATACTCAAACATCAGGTTAATGAAATTGATTGGTATGATGGAGATTGGTTTATGGAAGAAAGCGAACCAATTTATGGGCTCGCATTTATAGCTTTCCAAAATTACATAAATGGGAGCATTAAAGATTTTGCAGATTGTTTGAAAGGAAAAGAGTCATTTTACAAAATTGAACAAAATCCTAAAAGCAGCAATAGGTCAAAAATTGAATTAATAATAGCACTATCAAATTATGCTAAACATAAAGAAGAAGGTATACCACACAAAGGCACAAAAGATATTTTAGACCATTTTGAATTAACTTATATTGATGTAACCTATCTTGACAAATCACCAATATTTCAAGGGATTACTCTGCTCAATGAAGAATGGAATTTGTTTCAAATTAAGAATATAGTTACCGATTGGAGAGAATATCTTTGGTCAAGAAATGATAAATGAAATTTAGTCCTTACATATACGAGCCAGATAAAAGCATTGAAGTTTACAAGGAAACAGAAAAATTCTTTGAAACGAATCCTGACGTCAAAAAGCGTATTGAAGAATTAGGTTGGATATATCATACTGTTGGAATGATTGTCCCTCAGAATTTTGAAAACCTTTGGTCAGGACATTATTTTCCATTTATTGATTCTTGGGAAGAACTACAAGTGTCATTTACACAAATCTGTTTTGGTCTTTACAAACAAGCATTTGTTTCATTAAGAAGTGGATTAGAATTAGGATTATTATCAGTTTATTTTAATATCAATGATGACGGTCATAATGCGGTAAAAGAATGGCTTAATTCAAAAGATAATACGCCAAGAGCAGACAAGATTTGGAAAATATTAAGGCAAAATGATAATATCAAAAAGTTTGATGAAAAACACGACTTAGAACAGGTTCACAAAGACCTTGGTTATCTACATAATTACGTGCATACAAAAGGAGCTAAACACTCAAACAGAATGGGGTTACTAAAAAGTAATTCTCAAACGTTTGAAGAAAAGTTGATTTCCAAATGGCTGAATTCCTACGCAGATATTATTTCTCTAGTAAGCACATTACACCTTTTAAAGTATCCTATTTCAATAATTCGGTTTGACTACAGTAAAAAATTCGGAATTGATATTCCAAGTTTTGGTGGTTTGGAAGAATATAATATTGATAAAATTGCTTCAATACTTCCTGAGAAATATTTGGAAGACATTGAAATTATAGCCAATGAAGACCCGTCTACGCAAGAGACAATTAAAGAAATTAGTTCATTTCCCGATATGACAGACGAACAAGTTGAAGAACAAATAATCAACTTAGAAAAAATGTCAATCGAAAATGGCGAAGGGTTTACAAAATGGTTAGAGAATCAAGAGAAATTTCTCAAATCCTTCGGACAAATTGAGTTTGACGAAAAAATGAAAACAAGAATTGAATTGCTTAGAAAATGGGCGACTGAAAATGACTTTTTAGAATCAAAAGCAAAAAGAATGGGATGGAATATATAAAGCCAACGCTAAAAGCCATACACATTTGCAATTCGCACCAGCCAACGCTGCAACCAAAAATTGCAAAAGAGTATGTCTTTGCCACCGCTAAAAACAGAACGTGAAAAATAAAAAAAGGGCATAACAATGTATATAAAAAATAGGCGAAATAGTAGTAAATTCAAGGCTTTTGGCTCGTATCAAACTTTGTGCTTAACCGAAAGTTTGGTGCTTCGTAATCGCCTACTTTTCATATACTAACCGTTGGCAATAATTTAAACCAGCTTTTGTAAAAAAAAACTAAACATTAAAAATTAACCATAATGAATAATTTCAAAACCTTTACACTATTACTTGTTCTTTTCGTTCTTATTCCAAAATTAAGTTTTGGTCAAAACTACAAAGATTACATTGACCCTGTTTGGGACAAGTATTATAATGAAAATCCTTCAGGTATAAAAACAAATTTTAGTGGTACTGACTTCATTAAAATTATTGAAAACGTAAATTTTATTCCAACTCTAAAAGAAATTAAAGGAGAAGCAAATTTACTCAAAAGAGTACTTCTTACTTTAGATTTCGCAAGTTTACGTCAAATGAGTATAGAAGGTGATTTTTACTCAAGGAGCAGAAAACACGATGACTATTACTACCTCTATAACACATTATATCAAAAAATAGAAAAAAACACTTGGAATAGATATGCACCTTATTTAATCCCTCTAATGTCCATTGACGGTGTAATCAAGTTAGACTAATTCAAATTACAGCCATAGGGTTAGGTTTTTTTAGATTCAAAAATTATTGCCAAACAAAGTTGACTGTCATTAATAAATTTAATTTATGATAAACTTTTTACCAAACTAAAAACTAATGAAATGAAAAAAAATTTTACAATTGCTTTGATTTTACTTTACCTTAATTCTTTTGGACAAGGTTTAAAAAATTTAGATAAAGAATTCGGAATAAATAAATTTAAATTGGAAACATCATATTCATTATATGAAAAAAACCTAAAATACTTTGATACAAGCGAACAAGGAGTTGAATTCTACATTTACACAAAATCAGACATTAAAGAAATATTCGGTGTAAGCGTCAAAGAAATTGGATTGGGATTTTATGAAAACCAACTCTACACTATTTCTATAGATTTTGATGCAATATCTAAACAAAAAAACTTCGAACTTGTCGAAAATATTCTTAAGAAATATGACACACCCAAAATAGCCGATAACCCGACCGAAGAACGTGTTTGGGTAGCCGAATGGATTACGGGTAAAACATATTTACAAGCAACTGAATACTCATGTTCTTCGGATTTGACTTCGATTCTTCGTTGCAAAACGCAATTGTTTATATATTCAAAAAATTTAAGAAGAAAAATCCCTATTGATTAAATATAAAAAATATGTGGACTAAAATAACTAATACAAATACGGAATTTATAAAAATTGGAACTTCTATTTGTCAAGACTATAATTCAAATACTGATAACACACTTGAAACAATTTATAAAGTTGAAATTATTCATATTTGTGGAGATATACAGTTGAATACTGAACAAATAGCAAACGTCAGAAATATTTCAGGAAAAAGAATAGTTAATCATCAAAAACTCATTGACGAAGGTTGGTTCATATTTTTATAATAGAGGAATTAAAATTTCTTAAAGAAAAAACTATTGCCAACACCGGTAACCGTTGCACAAGCCTATAATAAAGAGCGTAACTAGAGATAGAAACCTTCTTTAAATGCTGTTTCTATTTTTATACACCTAAAATTTTAGGTATTTTAAAAGGCCTTAAAAGT